>Ga0233431_1000045_pt1 | contig 275546 bp, 248 predicted proteins | sample SI_118_April2016_FD_179867 | JGI IMG/M metagenome (GOLD analysis project Ga0233431, IMG submission 179867) | Seawater microbial communities from Saanich Inlet, British Columbia, Canada - SI_118_April2016_200_MG | ecosystem: Environmental > Aquatic > Marine > Inlet | place: Canada: British... | reverse complement strand
GTGAAGCCGTGCTCCGAGGACTGGTGGGGCGGCACGAGCGGGTCGCTCGCGGCGATCATTGTGCTCGCCATCGGTGGGAAGTGGGGCGATCTCGCCATGTTCAACATGGTCGTTGTAAGCTTCCTTATCGGAGTTGCCGTGATTCCAGCTGCCGCCTGGCTGAAGAATTTGTGGGATCAGCGCAGCGGCCGGAAGAGTACGGGACACGACGGTACGACGCGAGACTTCGACCATCGCGTCTTCGTGATCGACGAATGGCATGGGATCTTCATCTCGGCATGGCTCGTCTACACGCTCGACATGAGCTGGTTCGGGTCGTACATCCCGGCACTCATCATCACCTTCGCCCTCTTCCGTCTCTTCGACGGGAAGAAGGCTCTCGGGATCAAGGCAATCGAGGCGCGGCTCGACAAGTTCGGGAAGAAGCGCAGCGTGTGGTGGCGAGCGTTCGCCGTCATGTTCGACGATACGGTCGCGGGTCTGTACACCCTCGTGGTGATGGCCCTCGTCGACTTCTGCGTCGACGGTATCGTATCGTATGCCATCGTTGCCTAACGATTTGACCCTCACCACTCGTCTGCAGGGGGCAGGCGAGTGGTGTGGAAAGGAAACTTTTTGAGAAAGAAAAAACCACCTTTTAAAGGTGATTTTTTGTTTTATAGTTCGACTTCTTTTTTAAACAGCCACCGCCACATTAGTATCAGCACAATTACACTCGTAGCAATTCCTATATACATTGGTTCGATATTCCATCTGTACACTGGCCAACCATATTCCTGTTTCATCCATCCTTCTGCAAGCCATACTCCAGATGTTAAAGCCGAAGCAACCATTGAAATTGTAATGAGGTTATCACTTAGTTTTCTTTTTGAAAAAATTGAAAGCAATGTTGGGAGTAGTAGAGATGATACACCAACTGTTCCTACAGCGTAGATAATACCAATAATTGATTGGAAAAACCAAACAAAAATAAGTGAAAGAATAAGAGTAATGATGATTCCAACACGAGTTAATTTTTTTAATGATACATTATTAAATTTCTTTTTAAGAAAATCTTTTGCAATGATTGTACTTGAAGAAAAAAGAAAAGAATCAATGGTAGACATGATAATAGATAGTAGTGTCACCACAAATATTCCTTTAACTATTACAGGTAGAACAGTGTTTGAAAGTGTGAGGTATGAGAATAACGCATCACTTTCTGGAAATGCAGCACGTGCATAGAGGCCGGTAAGTAGTGTTGCCATGTCAAAAATAAACCAAAACACAAGTGACCAGAGTACCCCTTTTTTGGCTGTGTTGCCATCTTTTGCAGCAAAACAACGTGCATAGAAGTTTGGGTCAACAAGTGTCCAACAAGCAAGTAGTCCCCATACTACAATAGTTTGAATAGGTAATTCTCCAGTAAAGGTTAAATGTGTTGCAGGTAAATTTGCTTTCAAGAATCCAAATCCACCAAATTCAGCAATACTGTATGAAATAAGCATTCCAAAGCCAACAAACATGAGAATAAATTGTAAAATATCTGTTCGAACTACAGCCCTGAATCCACCATACCAAATATATAGTGCACTCACGACAAATCCTATGACCATTGACCAAAGTAGGCTTACACCAAATAAGACATTTATAAGAACACCGAGTGACAATACGTATGGTGCAGGCGTAGTCATTATATAGGTTATGATACCACCAAGCATCCCTGACTTATTTCCAATTTTACTACGCAATTGATCTGCCAATGTTGTGTGTCCGGAGTCATGAATTTTCTTTGACATGAACAGAGCAAAGAAAAGATAAATGAAATACCAAAATAATCCATTAGTTACCCAGGCAACAACTCCATACCCAAATACAAATTCCCCAACACCAAGGATTAATCCATACCATGTAGTGACAAGTGTCATTACAAAAGCTGGTAGTGTTAATTTGCGCGCCGCAAGTAAATAGTTGTCTTCGTCCAGAGACTTTTTACTAAATTTTAGTCCCAAAATAAAAAGTCCAACAATATAGACCCCAATAATTAACTGATCTAGTAAATGTAATTCCATAATATTTATGTTAAGCTGGTTACAATTTTATCATAAAATTTTGAATGCGTCACGCACACGAGATGTGGTTCTTTTTGTTTAATAGATATAGTTGGACTGATTGTTTTGTTCGATGTACCAATAAGATGACCCTGTCGCATTTCTAGCTCATCTACGGTCCATTTGAGGCCTTCTGATGCAATAATTTTTGTTTTATGAAGGGGATATAGGGAAATGCGTGTTTCGATCGGAAGCTCTACTCTCCATTGTTTTGGTAATCGAAAAATAATATCTGCTCCAGCAAAAAATATGATATTTTTATCTCTGTATTTTGATAATACATGTAAGATTTGGAGAGTGTGATCAAATCGGTCTCCAGCAAAGCCAAAAGCAAAATAAAATGGTGCATCAGTGTTCCCGAGCACTTTTTCAAGATCTGTTGAATCTTGATCAGAGATTTCAATTACCTCAGTTTTTTCTTCCCAATATTCTTTATTTTCAAGTGAATCTAGATCTCCTATTATTTTGTCTGGAATAATATTTAATTTTTTCAAATGGTTTGCTCCACCATCAGCTGCGACGATAGGAGAGTCTTTTTTATATATTTTTAAAAACTGGTCAATGTTTACACTGCCAGTGCCTATGAGAAAAACATTTTTTTTGTTAAACATCTTTTTTACGTTGCATTACAAACCACCAAATCCCCCAAATCACAAATGGGATACTAAGCCACTGTCCCATACTTAATACTCCTTCAAGTGTGTGTCGTTCTTTTACAAATTCCACAAGAAATCTTGTTGAAAAATATAATACAAGAAAGAGATTGAAAATGAAAAGTTGTGGAAGTCTACCTTGGTATTTTTTATAGACGAAATAAAGTATAAAGAAAATTGATAAGGCTAATAGTGCTTCGTAAATTTGGCTTGGGTGGCGCAGCATTGCAATATTACTGTCTATCGTAGGATTTATACGTGCAAAATGTACACCCCAAGGCAATTCAGTAGGTTTGCCAATAATTTCTGAATTGAAGAAATTTCCCATTCTAATAAATGCTGCTAAAATCGGAATAGGAATTATTAGTAAATCAATATATTTTTTTAGTTCGATCTTTTTTATTTTTTTATATAAAAGAAGTGTAAGAAGAAGTCCTATTGTCATGCCATGACTTGCAAGTCCACCATGATGGATCATAAATATTTCAATTGGGTTCTTAAGAAAATATTCTAGATTATAAAAGACAATATGACCGAGTCGCGCGCCAATGAGTCCTCCAATTACCAACCATATTGAAAGATCATATACGAGTTCGACTTTGTATCCTTTTTCTTTGAATAATTTTGTATAAATAAGAATCGCAAGTACCACACCAAGTGCCAAAAAAAGACCATACCATCGGATCGTGAATGATCCAAGATTAAGTAAAATCGGGTCGATGTTATTTACCAGCATATACATGTTTATTTATTTTAGCTACTTACTAATTTTATTCTACGTGTTCACTTTCTATATGTGCGTGGTCATCGCTATGGTCATGTTCTGCATTAGTACTATGATTATGCCCGTGTGGCATAAGTACCATGCCTGCCATAAGAGCTACTCCAAAGATTAATGCCAAAAGTTGACCAAATGATTTTTTACTATCTTTTTCTTTATGTAATTCTGGGATAAGGTCAGATCCTGCAATATAGATAAATCCACCTGCTGCAAATGGTACTAGGAAGTGTGTAATATGTTCTATCTGTGATCCTAAGATTAGTGCTATTACTGCTCCTAATATTGCAGTAAGTGCTGTTAAAAAATTAAAAAATATCGCCTTCTTTTTACTAAATCCACCATGCAGAAGTACACCAAAGTCGCCAATCTCTTGTGGAATTTCATGAAGTACTACAGCTAGTGTTGTTGCAATACCTACAGGTATACTTACTAAGTAGCTTGCTCCAATAATAAGACCATCAATAAGATTGTGCACCCCATCTCCAAATAAATTCATATACGCAAAACTATGAACTTTTTCATTGACATGATCTGGATGGTGACAATGTCTCCAGTGTATAAATTTTTCTATAATAAATGAAAATAATATTCCAAGAATTACGTACGTGGAGATACTAAATGTAAATCCAACCTCATATACAATCTCTGGGAGAAGATGAAAGAATGCTCCTCCAAAAAGTGCTCCAGTTGAGAAACTTACCATGTAAAGTAAGAGTTTTTTAAGTATATGTTCTTTTATGCCTAAAGCCATAATACTGACAAGAGATATTATGCTTATAATAATCACACTAGCGAGTGTGTAAATTACAGTTTCTGTCATATTATATACATTTATTACATAGACCAGTAAGAATGGTCGAATGAGTTATATTATTAAATCCTGGTATATTTGGAATATGTAGTTTGCAGTCAACACATTTTGCCTTTTTGCATTTTTTACAAATAATATGATGATGGTGATCTTTTTCATCATATTTTTCATAAAATTGTTCACCATCAATTCTTGTTACAGGGGTTATGATATTTATTTTTTCTAATATTTCAAATGTCCGATATACTGAAGCTGTGTCAACATGTGGAATGTATTTTGAGATTTGTTGTACAGAAAATATTTTTTTTGTTTTTTTTATACTATCACAAATATCCTTACGAGCTTGTGTAAGTTTATAATCATTCTCTTGTAGTCGTTGCAGTAGAGAATTTATTTTCATATAAATTTAATTGCAAATCATTCGCAATTATAATATATATATCATTTGATGTCAATAGTGGATACATATCCACAGAACGTCCTCTTGCCATTCTTTTTTTAACTTGTTATAGTCTGGTCTAGATTTACAAATAACATTTTTGGGGTATGTCTGAAGAACATTATGATATTGTAAAAGAAGCGGTCCTCAATCACTTACGAGAGGTTTTTGAAGAGATTGAAGTAGATATCGCACGTACACATGAAGAAAAATACGCAATGTTAGAAGATGTACTTGAGAATGCAGGCGATGTGGATGAGCTCAAGGTTGCGTTTACTCAGTGGTATAATGACCAGGCAGATGATTTGGAATTAGAATATGAACTTGAGGAACTATGGCAAAATTCACTTGGCGATGTAGATCTTAGTTAAATACTTGAAGCACACAGCAAGAAATGGTAATCTATAGGAAAGCCATTTCTTTTTTTATATATTGGCCTTACAGATCATAAATATATGCCAAAACTTAAGGGTAAAATGTTAATAGCACAGGGCGGTGGTCCAACGGTTGTGATTAATCAGAGTCTTGTTGGTGCAATTCTTGAGGCAAGAAAATATGATGAGATTGATGCAGTGTATGGATCTCGTCATGGTGTTTCAGGAATTTTGAAAGAAGATTTTGTCGATCTATCAAACGTTGATGAAAAACATTTAGAATCTGTCGCATCTACACCAGGTTCTTCTCTTGGCACTACGCGTGACAAGCCAGATCAAGAATATTGTGAAAAAATGTTTGAAGTGATGCAAAAACATAACATTAGATACTTTTTTTATATTGGTGGTAATGATAGTGCTGACACATGTCGAATTGTAAATGAAGAAGCTAAAAAAGTTGGCTACGAACTTCGTGTTATACATATCCCAAAGACTATTGATAATGATTTGCCAGGGACAGATCATTGTCCAGGATTTGGTTCTGCCGCTCGCTATGTTGCGTTGGCTTTTCGAGGTGTGAATTTTGATAATGCAGCACTACCCGGTGTATATATCGGAGTTGTTATGGGACGCCACGCTGGTTTTTTGACTGCAGCCTCTGTTTTGGCAAAAACAAAAGAAAGTGATGGGCCACATCTTATATATACTCCAGAAAAGAATTTTGATATTCACCATTTCACTCACGCGGTGAAGGAGATATACGAAAAATATGGTAGATGTATTGTTGCAGTGTCAGAAGGAATTCATGATAAGGATGGCGCACCAATTGCGACAAAACTTATGAAACAAATAGAACATGATGCACATGGTAATGTACAATTATCAGGAAACGGAGCGCTTGCCGATTTACTTTCTGAACGCGTGAAGGATCATACAGGAATTTCTCGTGTGCGTGGTGATACCTTTGGATATTTACAACGATCTTTTGTTGGATGTGTTTCGTCTATTGATTCGAACGAAGCACGAGAAGTCGGACATCATGCAGTAGAGTTTGCTATGTCTGGAGATGTGGATGGTTCAGTTGCGATCAAACGTAAGTCCGAGTATAGTGTAGGATATGAACTGATTGATCTAAGTATTGTCGCAGCTCAAACAAAAATAATGCCAGAAGATTTTTTTGAAAGCGATACAATGGTTAGTGAGAAGTTTATTCAATATATAAAACCTCTTGTGGGAGATTTAGATGAAACTATTCATTTAGACGCACCAAAAGTTTAATAATAATTTATTTATATATATGACCATACAAGAAATAGCACAGGCTATCGTTGCACCAGGAAAAGGAATTTTAGCGGCTGATGAGAGCACACCAACTATAGGAAAACGTCTCGCAGGCATAGGCGTAGAAAACACAGAAGATAACAGGAGGGCATATCGTGAGTTGCTATTTACAACTGACAATATGAGCGAATATATTTCTGGAGTTATCATGTATGATGAAACCTTGCGACAAAATGGAAGCGATGGGAGTAAACTTGTAGAAGTCTTAGAAAAACAAGGAGTCTTTTCTGGTATAAAAGTTGATATGGGTGTAGAACCATTACAAGATGGATCAGAAGAGAAAATTACCAACGGACTCGATGGCCTAGAAGAACGCTTGAAAGAATATTATGAACTGGGTGCACGATTTGCAAAATGGCGTGCAGTAATTACGATTGGTGAAAATATGCCGACTGATGAATGTATATCTAAAAATGCTAAACGTCTTGCGAAATATGCAAAACTTGTTCAAGATGCAGGCATGGTTCCTATTGTTGAGCCTGAAATACTTATGGATGGGGATCATGATATTGATCGTTGTTATGAAGTTACAACAAATACACTTCATAGTGTATTTGAAGAATTATATGCTCACGATGTTGAGCTCGATGGAATGCTTCTCAAACCAAACATGGTGATTCCTGGAAAAGGATCTGGTAAAGCTTCAAGTGAGATTATCGCACAAAAGACGATTGATTGTTTTCACAAGTCTGTTCCGCCAAAAACAGCTGGTATCGTATTTTTGTCAGGTGGACAAAGTGAACAAGAAGCTTGTGAAAATTTGGATGCGATGAATCGTCTAGATATAGAAAAACCATGGGAGTTAAGTTTTTCATATGGAAGGGCTTTACAATCTTCTGTATTGCAGGCATGGTTAGGAAAAAGTGAAAATATTAATGCAGCAAAAGAGGCATTTCTTAAGAGATCTAAACTCACAAGCGCAGCTAGATCTGGTACATACAATTCTGATATGGAATAGTTTTCTCAAATGAATGAGATTGACCACAATCTAAAAATCTAGTATAATTGCTCTCAGTTTAGAGGGCTTTTATATTTAATATTTATATGGGAAAAATCAAGATAGCTATCAATGGCTTTGGCCGTATAGGACGTATTTTCACACGTATTATTTGGGACAATCCTCGTTTTGAGCTCGTGGCACTTAACAGCCGTTCTAAGTGTGATATTTATGCACATTTGCTTAAGTATGATTCAATCTACGGTCCTTGGGAAAAGGAAGTAAGTTTTAAGGGTAATGAAGCAATTGTGATTGATGGAAAAGAAGTGCCAATGTACCACGAAGGAAATATTGAAGATTTGGATTGGGGAAAGCACGATGTAGATATTGTGATTGAATCTACTGGCGTATTTCGTGATCGCGCATCAAGTGAAAAGCATATCAAATCTGGTGCAAAATATGTTCTCATCTCAGCTCCTGCAAAAGAAGAAGATACTACTATGATTTATAATATAAATCATGGAGTATTTGATCCAGATAAACACAAAATGATTTCAGCGGCATCGTGTACGACTACATGTCTTGCTCCAGTAGTACAAATTTTACAAAAACATTTTGGAATAAAACATGGTACTGTCATTACTACACATTCATACACCAATGATCAGCATCTGGTAGATCATCCACACAAGGCTGACAGTTTTCGTCGTAGTCGTGCATCAGCTATTTCTATTATTCCTACGTCCACTGGTGCCGCAAAAGCAATTGGAAAAGTAATTCCAGAACTCAATGGTAAGCTTGATGGAAATGCGCTTCGTGTTCCTGTTCCTGTGCCTTCTATTATTAGTTTTGTAGCAGAATTAGAAAAAGGAACTGACAGAGATGAAGTAAATAAAATTTTTCATGAAGAAAAAGCAAATTATGAAGGAAGCCTAGATGTTTGTGATATTGGTCTTGTGTCAGCAGATTATATTCGCTCACCATTTGGAGCAACTGTAGATACTCTTACTACTGTTGTGACTGACAAAACACAAGTGTTTGTGCAGGCTTGGTATGATAATGAGTGGGGTTATGTATCTCAGATGACAAAATTGCTAGAGTCTATGGGAGAGAAAATCTCTAAGTAGAACTATACACAAAATATAAAAACGCGATTTATCGCGTTTTTTTGTATATCTCTTATACACACTTGACATTATATAAAATTGTATTATAATGCAAATATATACTAAATTAGTATAAATTAGAATATGAACAATGATACTACAAAAAAACAAGGATTTGCTACAATGAGTTCAGAAAAGCGCAAAGAGATCGCTCGCAAGGGTGGTGTGGCTGCACATACAAAAGGCTCAGCATATAAATTGACCTCAGCAGATCGAAGTAAGGGTGGAGCCAAAAGCTCTGGTAATTTTAAGTACAATCCAGATTTGGCTCGAGAAGCTGGAAAAAAAGGTGGAAAGGTTTCGAAGAGGGGGAAGAAGAAATAGTTCGTAGTTTCTATAAATAAAAAAACCAGTGGATTACCACTGGTTTTTTATATTATTACCTTCTTAGTTTAACCCTTTTTACAAAGAGTAAAACATTCGAAGCCGGGACCAACAACATGTCATTGCAACATGAGGGTCCCGGGGTAGACTAGTACATAGCGACGAGCGAACGTAAACGGTTCGCGTCTAGTCGCGCCTGTTTCTTTTAGGCTTTCTGTTTAAGTCGGCCTAGTTTCCGCAATCGCGTGGGGTCATGCGGGGGTATCTTTTGGAAGGAGCAATTAGCTACGAGAGGGTAGGGAGACTACGTGCCGACCTTCGGGTTCTTTTCCCGTCGGTCTTTCCTTCCCTTCTCTTGCTGGAGAAAGCGCAGTACCGACTCTCCGCACTCCGTGTACCCGATCCCAGTCAGAGGCTTCTTCCCGGGGATGAAGAGTGTGCAGAATGGTATTGCACCCTTTTGGTTTACGGAGAGATGCAAGTACAGCTCCCTCACCAGTCTGCCAAGTGCGGTCTGGCTGTCCGCGCTACCGTCTAACGAGTAGACCCCTATATACTTGGGGTTCTCTCCGTTCCAGAATTTCTCGAGTTCTCGACAAGACGGGCACCAGGTTTCGCCAACGATCATGAGGATTGGGCGATTCCTTCCGTTCATGTCATTCCAGAGCGCCAGGGCACTCTGTAAGTTCGCCTCTTCTACCTTGACAGGACACGAGAGCCCGACGGTGTCGGAGCCTCCCGTGATCGTCGTGGGGGTAGCGTTGTTCGTAGAACCAGAGCTCGCACAGCTGGTGAGGCCGGCGATGGTAGCGATGAGAACGAACAGGGCAGGACGGATTGGGGTCGTCATGACACCCTCCAAACAAAAGGACGCATTATGTAGGAAAAGAAACAGTCTTCACCAAATGCATTCTTTGTTTCTGATCTTCTAACAGAATATCAGTATTTTAACCCTTATAGGCAACACAAGAGGCAAAATAATGATATTTTGTATATAAATAACATAGAATCATAGCATATTTTAGTGATTTTGTCAATACAGTTAGTTTACTAGTAACTAATTGACTAGTAACTAGCTATTAGCGTATTTATCCACAGGACTGTCGAAAAATATTTGACAGTTTTTTTATTTTATATTATGCTGTATTTAGCTAAAAATATGCAAGTAGATATACTCAAAAAATTAGGATTTAATGACAAAAATGCCAAGATTTACTTGGCTTTGCTTCGTTTGGGGCCTAGTTCTGTGCGAAAATTAGCCCAAAATTGTGAATTGAATCGCGGAACCACATATGATTCTCTAAAATGGCTCAAAGATGAGGGCGTGGTTACTTTTTATCAAAAAGACACAAAACAATACTTTGTAGCTGAAAAACCAGAAAAATTACTTGATATTATTCATCACAGAGAAGAAGAACTTCGGGAAACAGGCAAAGACGTAGAAAAAATGCTTCCAGAACTTCAAGCTCTTCACAATAAGGATGGAGAGCGTCCGATCGCACGATATTATGCCAAGGATGAATTACACTTGATTTTAGAAGATGTAATAAATACATGTGAACATTCAGAAGAAAAACTTTATCGTATTTATTCAGCAGAAGGTGTGAGAGAATTTTTGTATGAAGACTTTCCTACATTTAGTGATGTGCGTATTTCAAAAGGAATTGAGGTAAAAGTAATCGCGATTGGAAAAGGTGGCGAGCTTCGTGGACTTGATGAGCGTAAATGGTTGCAGTCAGATAAAGATACATCCACATACATTCTTATATATCCAGGAAAGACAGCATATATTTCACTCAATGCAAAAAATGAACCAGTGGGGGTGGTAATAAAAAACGACGGTGTAAATGAAACACAAAAATTAATTTTTGATAATCTTTGGGAGAATTTATAATATGTTTATAATAGATTTTGACGATACATTATTTAATACACACGACTTCAAGTACGAAAGACTTGAAGCAGTAAAAACATTGGGTGTTTCAGAAGAAGCGTATTGGGAAACATACAAACAAGCACGTAACGATGAGGATGGAACATTTACTTATTCAGATGAGCTTCATGCAGAAAAGTTGGGCGAAAAAAAGTTTGATAAAGAAAAAGTTTTAGAAGCCTTACAAGGTGTGAATAATAAGATGAATTCATTTTTACACGATGGTGCGATAGAATTGTTGGAATTTTTAAAGCAAAAAAATAAAGAAATGATTTTACTTAGCTTGGGTCAAAAATCTTTTCAAGAATTGAAGACGCGTGAATCAGGGGTGTATGATTATTTTGATAGAGTGTTTATGGTAGATGATACCAAGGAACATATTTTGGAGAAAATTTTCAAAGATACAAAGCAAGACGTTGCATTATTTATTAATGACAAAGTGGAGGAAACAAAAGAATTGCATAATGCATTTCCAAACATGAATGTAGTTTTGAAGGTTTCAGATAATTTCTCTGTTGAAGAATATAAAAAAGGCGGGTTTACATTTTTTAAAACACTCGCAGAAATAAAAGAGTATGTCCAAGAAAAATCTTAACAATATTGGAATAGTCATCCTTGCTGCAGGCAAAGGCACACGTCTCAATTGTACTGACAAGCCAAAAGTTATGCTTGAGATTGGTAACAAGCCAATTGTGAGCTATATTGTTGAGACATTGTTTGATGCAGGATTTACAAAAGATCAGATTGTGTTGGTTGTGGGATTTGAGAATAAGAAAGTGAAAGATTATTTTGGAGATACAGTTACATATTCTGATCAGGAAGAGCAGCTTGGGACTGCCCATGCTACTTATGTTGGTATGGAAAAATTATCAAAAGATATTGAAACAGTGTTGGTCATGGGTGGAGACGATAGTGCATTTTATACAAAAGAAACATTATTAAATTTTATAAATAAACACGTAGAAAACAATGCAACGCTTTCACTTCTTACCTCTGAAGTTGAGAGCCCAGAAGGTTTGGGAAGGGTTATTAGAAATGATAATGACGAGTTTGCAAAAGTTTTGGAAAAAGAACAGTTAGATGATGAACAAAAAAATATAACAGAAATAAGTACGGGGACATATTGTTTCAATAAAAAATGGTTTGAGCATATTTTCCCAGAAATGAAACAAATAGATGGGCTTGGAGAACTTGGTTTACCAAAATCAGTAGAAATTGCAATAGACATGCAAGAAAAAATTCAAGCAATAAAATTAAAAAATAAAAAAGAGTGGTTTGGTATAAACACGGTCGATGAATTAAAAAAGGCCGACGATTTAAAAAAGAACTTTTAAACTTATTTATGAAAGCACTTATTTACGACAAAACAAAAGGTCCATGGAAAGATACACAGGGTTTTTGGTTGGTAGATAGACCTGAGCCAAAACTTGAATCAGGAGATGAGGAGTATGTTATCGTAAAGATGAGATATGCTGGATTTTGTGGAAGTGATCGTGGTATTTGGTCTAGGTCATCATTTGGTGAATTAATTTTGTCTACATTAGAAAAAGAAAATAGAGAAGAGCGAATCATCGGTCATGAGCTTTTGGGAGAAATTGTTGAGATGGGTGACAATGTAGCATCCAAATATGATGTCAAAGTTGGTGATGTGGTATCAGCTGAATCCCACATTACATGCGGAGTGTGTTATCAATGTGTTAGAGGTGACAAACATGTTTGTGCAGATGATGTAATTATAGGTATTGCCCAGGATGGTTGTTTTGCCGAATATGCAAAATTGCCAGCAAGTATTCTTTGGAAGACTGACACGGAAAAAATAGATCCACGAATTGCAGCAATGCAAGAACCATTTGGGAATGCGGTGCATGCAACGACTCAAGTTGATATGAAAGACAAAACTGTTGCCGTATTTGGGTGTGGTGCTATTGGGTCTATGTCAATTATTGTTGCCAAAGGTATGGGTGCAAAAAAGATCATTGGTATTGATGTTAATAAAGAAAATTTGAAATTAGCCAAAGAGATTGGTGCGGATGAGGTTATTCAAATTGGTGGGTCGGTAGAGACGCAAAATATTGTGTCTGTACAGAATGCGCAAAATATTGCGTCTGTACAAAATAGGGTTAAAAAACCATGGGAATCTAATGAAGCGGCTGTGCAGAAAATAAAAGAATTAACCAATGGCATTGGTGTAGATGTTTCTCTCGAGATGGCAGGATTTAATTCAAGTGTGAATAATGCGATTCAATCAGTTCGTCGTGGAGGAGATGTAATATTATTTGGTCTTAAATCAGGAGATTTTGTAGTTGAAAATTTTGAACTTATGATTCGTAACGGTGTAAATATACATAGTGTGATCGGACGACAAGTTTGGGATACTTGGGAAATGACAAAAAAGCTTCTTGAAGATGAAAGTAATGGTATACAAGAAAAACTTAAGAAGTATGTGTTAAAAAATTACGAAGGGTCGGTTGTTAAGTTTCAAGATTTTGATCGAGACGAATTTGAGAAAAAAATGGAACAATTTCCAAAATTAATATTTGAATTTTAGACATATGTTTTCAAAAATGAAAGAACTCTTGCAAAAAGAGTTACAAAATATTGAAGAAGCCGGTTTGTCAAAAGACGAACGTTTTTTAGAAGGCAAACAAGGTGTTAGTATTACTGCAAATGGTAAGCAAGTGTTGAATTTTTGCGCCAACAACTATCTTGGTCTTGCAAATCATCCAGATGTATTAAAAGCTGCACATGATTCAATTGATAAATATGGTTATGGCATGAGTTCCGTTCGTTTTATTTGTGGAACTCAAGATCAGCACAAGGATCTTGAAAATAAAATTAGTGAATTTTTGAAAACTGATGATACGATTCTTTATTCATCATGTTTTGATGCAAATGGAGGACTTTTTGAAACGTTGCTTACTGCAGAAGATGCAATTATTTCAGAGCAACTTAATCATGCTTCGATAATTGATGGTATAAGACTGTGTAAAGCAGAGCGACACAGATACGCACACAATGATATGAACGAACTAGAAGAAATATTAAAAGCCACACAAGACAAAAGATTTCGTATGATTGCTACAGACGGAGTATTTAGTATGGACGGTGATTACGCTGATCTCAAAAGTATTTGTGATTTGGCAGACAAGTATGACGCGCTTGTAATGGTGGATGATTCTCATGCAACTGGATTTACTGGTGAGAACGGTCGAGGAACGGTTGAACATTGTGGTGTAGAAGGGCGCGTCGATATTATTACTTCTACACTTGGCAAGGCTCTTGGTGGGGCATCTGGTGGATTTACATCAGGTAGAAAAGAAATTATTGAATATTTACGCCAACGTTCTCGTCCATATCTTTTTTCCAATACTCTGGCACCAGTTATTACAGGGACGTCACTTAAGGTTTTGGAATTACTTTCAACAAGTTCAGAAAGTTTGGACAAACTTAGAGAAAATACAACATACTTTAGAGAAAAGATGGTGGAAGCAGGATTCGAACTTCATGGTGAGTCGCATCCTATCGCACCAGTGATGTTGTATGATGCCAAGATTGCAAAGGAGATGGCAGATAAGCTTCTCGAAGAAGGGATTTATGTAATAGGGTTTAGTTTTCCAGTAGTACCAAAAGATGAAGCACGTATCCGCGTGCAGATTTCTGCAGCTCATGATCGTGAACAACTAGATAAGTGTATTGATGCGTTTATAAAAATTGGAAAAGAAATGCAAGTTATAAAATAAATATATGGAGAATAACAAACAATTTCTTACTGGGCATGAAGTCGTAGTGCAAGCGTGTATTGATGCAGACGCTACTCATATGTTTGGTTATCCTATTACACCGGGGACAGAAATTTTGTCTGGGTGGATCAAGAAATGTCAGGATAATAAAGACTTACATTTTTTGCAGACTGAAGATGAGATAGCGGCTGGGTTTACAGTATGTGGTGCGCTTATGGCGGGTAGTAAGTCATTTACTGCAACTGCAGGACCAGGAACCGTACTTATGCAAGATGCTATGGGAATGGCTGACGGAATGAGATTACCTTTTGTTACTATTATTGCTCAACGTGGAGGTCCAAGTTCTGGAACGGTAATTTATTCTCAGCAAGAAGTGAACCTCGCAATTCACGGAGGAAATGGTGAAGGGCTTCGTATTGTTTATTCACCTTCTACTGTAGAAGAATTATATGTGTTGACTAGAAAAACTTTCAATGTCGCTTGGGAATATCGCTTTCCATCAGTACTTTTGACAGACGGTTATCTTTTGAAAACTAAACAAGATGTTGTTTTAAATTTTGTGGGAGAAAATGTAGAACCAAAACCACTTGTATCAGAGCACACACAAAAAAATATTAGAAATATTTATACATTTGAGCAAGAACTCATGGACGAACTGACAAATCAAAAACAAGATTTCGATGAAATGGCGAAAGAGGTTACTGAGTTTGAAAGTTATAAAGTAGAAAGTTGTGACGAACTTATCATTGCACATGGAATTGTTGGTGCAGCTGCCAGAGATGCGGTAGATGAGCTAAAAAAGCAGGGTAAAAATGTTGGCTTATTTCGACCGATCACATTGTCTCCATTTCCAAAAGATGAACTGAACAAACTTTGCAAACAAGTTAAAAAAATCATGATCGTCGAATCAAGTATGGGTCAATTAAAAGATCTGGTTAAACAAAATTTAGATACACAAGTTGAAATTGATGGTTTGTATAAACCTGCGGTTGGGATTGAAACTGAAGAAATTATAAAATTATTTAAATAATATGAGCAAAGATTCAAAATTTTGTCCGGGATGTGGACAGACAATGATACTCCAGACATTGTATCGCATTTTGCAAGAACAAAAATCAGAAGAGAAGGCAGTTCTCGGGTTAGATATTGGTTGTTCACTCCTTGCTTGGGATTTTTTACCGATTAATACTTTTCAAACACACCACGGTCGTGTGACTTCTACAATGGTTGGGTTTAATCGTGCGCGTCCAGACTTACTTTCCTTTGCCTACACTGGAGATGGTGGAGCTTACGCAATTGGATTACAGAGCTTACTTTGGGCAGCAAAACGTAACGACCCCATTACAGTTATAGTTGCAAATAATGCAGTATATGCTATGACCGGTGGCCAAACTGCTCCGACAACAATGCATGGACAAAAGACTGATACATCTCCAGCAGGATATGATGCAGAACCAGTGGACGGTATGAAATTAATCAGAAGTGTAAATGAAAAAGCATATCTTGCACGTACGGCAGTAAATGAAATGAAGGATATGAAGCAGCATCTTGAAAAAGCAATCCAGTCTCAACGTGATGGAAATTTTTCTATGATTGAAATACTTAGTTTTTGTCCAACCAACTGGAGGGTCAAAGGTCCTGCAATGATTGAATATGTAAATAATATGAAGGAATCTTTTCCTGTCGGTGAATTTTAAAATATGAATATAAAAATATTACTCTCTGGTGACGGAGGACAGGGTATACAACTTATTGCCAACATGATTTGTCAGGCGGCATTTGAAACTGACTTTCATGTGACAGCAATTCCAAATTATGGTCTTGAACAGCGTGGTGGAGTTTCACTTAACTTTATTCAGATTTCAGACAAAAAACAAGTTTATCCAAAATTTACAAAACCAGACATACTTTTGATAATGTCACCACAAGCGAAAGAGCGTGTTGAGGAATATCAAGAAAATGGTGAATTGAAATTAGAAATTGGGGATTATGAATCTATTTTAAAAGAAAATAATGTACCAAAACAGAGCCAGAATATTTTTTGTTTAGGTTTAATAGCAAAAATATTAGAAGAAAAGGAAATTTTGAAAAAAGAAAATATTTTTGAACTATTAGAAAAAAAATTAAGTACAAAACCAGGCTGGGAAGAGAATAAAAAAGCATTCGATCTAGGAAACACTTTATAAACTTTCAAACTTTAAACTAATTTTATGTGTGGAATTATAGGTTACATTGGAAATAAACAAGCATTGCCAGTATTAATCAAAGGGCTTCGCCGTTTAGAATACCGCGGTTATGATAGTGCAGGTGTTGCTGTTTTGGATAAAGAAAAAATACACAGAACGCGTGCAGTGGGAAAAATTGATGAGCTAGCTGAAAAAGTTAAGCAAGAAGAAATATTAGGGACAATAGGTATTGCGCACACTCGTTGGGCAACACATGGTGGTGTAACAGAGGATAACGCGCATCCCCATTTTGGGAAAGATGGAAAATTAGTTTTGGTACACAATGGTATTATTGAAAATTATCGTGAGATAAAAGAAAAGTTAGGTGATAAACATGAATATAAATCAGAAACAGATACAGAAATTCTTGCTCATCTTATAGAGTCACATTATAAAGGGAATTTGCGTGAAGCGGTTGAGCATGCATTATCTCATGTACGTGGAACGTATGGATTGGTTGTGATGCATGCAGATCATCCAGACTCTCTTATTACCGCACGCTTAGGAAGCCCTCTTGTTGTCGGGGTTGGAGAAGGTGAATATTATATTGCAAGTGACGCTACGCCAATGCTTACGTATACAAAAAAAGTAATTTATCTAGAAGATGGAGAAGTTGCAGAAATAAGCAAAGACAAGATGGAAACATTTAATCTCAAAGACGAGGTGATTACCAAGTGTGTTGAAGAAATTGAATGGGATGATGAACAGGCAGAGAAACAAGGCTATGATCATTTTATGCTAAAAGAAATTTTTGATCAGCCAACAGTATTTGAAGATGCGATTCGTGGTAGATATAATTTGGAAGAGGGTGCCGCACATTTAGGAGGTCTTAATATGACTGTAGAAGAAATGCGTAGTGTTGATAGAATTATTTTAATTGCATGTGGGACAGCAAGTTATGCTGCTATGGTTGGAAAATATGCATTTGAGCGTCTGGCTGGAATTCCAACAGAAGTAGATGTGGCATCTGAATTTCGTTATCGTGATCCAATCGTTAATGAAAAGACACTTGTGTTTGGTATTTCACAATCAGGAGAAACCGCAGATACAATTGCAGCACTTCGTGAAGCAAAACGAAAAGGAGCTTATGTTCGCGGAATTGTAAATGTTGTTGGGTCAACCATTGCACGTGAAACTGATGGTGGTAGCTATATTCACGCAGGCCCTGAATTGGCAGTCGCCTCGACCAAAGCATATACAAATATGATTGCGATCATGATGTTGTATGCATTGCAGTTTGGACGTCTACGACGTATTACTCCTGCGACTGGACAAAGACTTTTGAAAGCTTTGCGTGAGATTCCTGCAAAGATGAATCAAATATTAGAACAAGCGGACAAAATAAAAGCAATTGCAGAAAAATATAAAGATTATAAGGATGTCTTTTTTCTCGGGAGAGGTATTAATTTCCCAGTTGCCTTGGAGGGATCGCTTAAACTAAAAGAAATTTCATATATTCATAGTGAGGCATATCCAGGTGGGGAAATGAAACACGGGCCAATTGCACTCCTTTCAGAAGATTTCCCAGTAATAGGTATAATGACTAAGGATCAACTCTACGATAAGATGAGAAGTAATATAGAGGAGATTCGCGCACGCAAAGCACCGCTTCTTTTGATTGCTACGCAGGGTGATGAAGGTGCAAAGGAATTATCAGATGATGTAATTTATGTACCTGATACTATGGAATTACTTGAACCATTACTCAATACTATCCCATTACAAATATTTGCGTATCATGTTGCCGTCATGCTTGGTCGTGATGTTGATCGTCCACGTAATTTAGCTAAATCAGTAACCGTAGAATAATATGGCACAATACATTGGATTATTTGCTGCAGTTTTGACCACTAGTTCACTTTTGCCTCAATTAATAAAATTATATAAAACGAAAAAGACACGTGATGTCTCGTTAGCATGGACAATAATGTTGACTGTTGGCATTTTCTTTTGGTTTATATATGGATTGATGGTGAAAGATATCCCATTGATTTTTGCAAATACCACAGGTCTTATATTGTCAGGGGCAGTATTGGTAGGTAAATTAATATATAAAAAGTATGAGCAGAAAATTTAAGGCTGTAATTTTTGACATGGATGGTTTGATGGTAGACAGTATGATTCACTGGCTCAAATTGGATGAAAAATGGTTTGAAGAGCGCGGATTAGAGCTTACTCAAGATATAGTAAAATATTTTACTGGCAGGAGTATAAAAGAGAATGTAACTTATTTAAAAGACACATTTGATTTAAAAGAATCTATTGATGAAATTATTCAGGAACGTAAAATTTGGGAAAATAATATTTATACAAGTGAGACAGAGGAGATGCCGGGGATAGCAAAGTTACTTGAAACAATACATAAGAGTCCTATGAGGCAAGCAATTGCTTCTGGAGCTCCTATGACTGCGGTTGATGCTGTGGCAGATCGTTTCAAATGGCGTCATTATTTTGATGAACTTATTTCAAGTGACCATGTAGAATATGTAGGCAAACCTGATCCAGGAATTTTTTTACACACTGCGGACAAGCTTGGAATTGATCCAAAAGATTGTGTAGTATTTGAAGACGCAGAAAATGGTGTTGTCGCTGCTAAGCGAGCGGGTATGATGTGTGTTGCTGTTCCAGATGAGCGTTGGAGCTTTGGAGTTTTTGAAGAAGCGGATTTAATTGTCGATTCTTTGGAAAATAAACAAATTTATAATTATTTAGGTATTTCATATGAATAAAAAGAAAGTAGTTGTAATGGGTGGAGGTAATGGGAGTGCTGTTTCACTTAGTGCACTCAAACAACATACAGATATGTTTGATATTTCAGCCGTGACCTCTATGGTCGATTCTGGATATTCTACTGGCGCTATGAGAAAAAAATTTGGTATACTCCCGCCAGGAGATATAATGCGTGCGAGCGTTTCTATGTCAAAATATGACTATGCTATTTTGAAATCAATTTTTTACAAAAACAGACCAACTAGTTTAGAAAAAATTAATAAAGATTTAAATGCAGAGAGAGGCCCAAGTTTAGGTAACTTATTTTTATTGCTTGTTTCTCAATATGAAGGAGATTTTGTAACAGCCTTGAGAGCCTTGGAAGAAATTGTGGAGTCAGTTGGGCATTCATATCCATCTACTTTAGAACAATCCAATATTGTAGTTGAACTAGAAAATGGTGATATAATAAAAACAGAACATAAGATTGATGAGCCTGACTATGATCGAAGTCTAAAAATAAAACGTGCATGGCTTGATCCGGAAGTTCCCGCATACAAAGATGCTCTTAGAGAAATAAGAGAGGCTGATGCTATTTTATTTGGTCCAGGAGATTTGTATACTAGTATTATTTCTGCAATGTTACCAACAGGCATAAAAGAAGCAATTGATGAGTCAAAAGCAAAACTTGTATATGTAGTAGGAAATGCATATCATACAGAGGGAGAGACGGGACCAGAAAAGCTTAGTGAGTTTGTAAATCAGCTCGAATCATATTTGCCTCGCCCTCTTGATGTTGTGGTTTACAACAATACGGAATTAAATAATTTACAAGTTGAAACGTATAAAAAGCGAGGTTGGAGTCTTATTGATTGCGATATGGAAAATATAAATCAAGATAGGCTCGTGTGTGGTAATTATGAGCGTAGTAGTGGAGGTTTGTGTCCTGAAAAATTAGGTATGATTTTTAAAAGTTTATCTTCTCAATGTAAATAATAAATATATGGAATTAAAAAAAGAAATGAAGATGGATGCTTATGCTGTAAAATTTGTTTTTGAAGAAAACGGTAGGACTTTGGGCAGGGCTTATTTATATATAATTCACAATGATTTGCATGACAGACCTTATGGTCTTTTGGAGGATTTGTTTGTGAAAGAAGATCAGAGAGGTAAAGGTCTTGGTAATAAGTTGGTAAAAGAAATAATTGAAGAAGCAAAAAAAAGACATTGTACAAAATTAATTGGGACTAGTCGTTATGCTCGCACAGAAGTCCATGTTTGGTATGAGAAACTTGGCTTCAAAGATTATGGCAAAGAGTTTAGGATGGATTTTTAGTATATTACTTATATAGCGTTCTATATGACAGAAATTAATAAATTTTTATTTGCGGTAGTGCCCTTTTTTGTCGTTTGGCTAGGATCAACTTTTTTAATATCAAAAATAACCGGCTGGAGTACTTTGGCACAAAAATTTCCAGACAAATGCGATACAGGGGCTGTCAATTCAAGACGATTGTTTGTCTCAATACGTATGCGTATCATGGGAAATTATAGGGGTTCTGTTTTTTTGGAAGCACTGCCACAAGGTTTACGTATGAAAGTTTTGTTTTTTCTTAGATTTGGACATAATAATATTCTAATTCCGTGGAATGAATTGAAAGTAGAAGAGGAAGCACCATCATTTTTGAGAATGTATAAATTTAGCTTTGAATCAGTGCCTGAAATATATTTCAGGACTTTTAGCGGAACAGGCAAATGGATTGTGGAACACAAGATGCAGCACTCATCATAATATGGAAAAAATTCTTGATTTACATATACATTCCAAATATTCCCGAGCATGTTCTCGGGATTTAGAATTGCCGAGTATCGCACAAGCATGTGAAATTAGGGGGATAGACATTGTCACAACGTCAGACTTTACACACCCTGTGTGGTTCGAACATATGAAAGAAAGTTTGGTAGAAGATACAGAGGGAATTTATAAGTTAAAAGACGATTCGAGTAAAACACGATTTGTAATTGGGACAGAATTATCTTGTATAAAGAAGCACAAAGATAAAACAAGGCGTATACATGTACTTGCTTTTGCTCCGAGTTTGGAAGTCGCAGAAAAATTTAATAATGTCTTGCGCGAGATGGGGTTTAACTTGAAATCCGACGGGCGTCCTATCCTAGGTCTAACAGTAAAACAATTATTAGAAATAATGTTAGACGTTGATAAGCGCATGGTAATGGTCCCTGCACACGCTTGGACACCATGGTTTGGCATATTTGGTAGTAAAGGTGGCTATGATAGCTTAGAAGAGGCTTTTGAGGAGCTCACGTCACATATTTTTGCAATAGAAACAGGTTTGTCTAGTGATCCTATTATGAATTGGCGTTTATCAAAATTAGATAACATATCTTTAATTTCAAACTCAGACGCACATAGTTGTGCAAAACTTGGTCGAGAGGCAAACGTTATAGATTTTGATTCAGATAGTGACGTAACATACACAGAAATAATGCGTATTTTAAGAGATTGTGATAAAGAGAAATTCAAATACACGATAGAATTTTATCCAGAAGAGGGGAAATACCATTGGGATGGACATAGGGATTGTAAATTTGTATGTAATCCAACTGAAACTGAAAAATATGGTGGTATATGTCCAAAGTGTAAAAAACCATTGGTAATTGGTGTAGAAAATCGCGTACATGAATTAGCGAATAGAAGTATAGAAGAGGTACAAAAAATTAAAGATAAATTTATTTCTTACAAAAGCCTTGTTCCATTACCAGAAATTATTGCCAATGTGTTTGAATGTGGTGTTAAGACTAAAAGAGTCTCATTAGTGTACGACAATTTGATAGAAAAATTAGGTAATGAGTTTCATATTTTACTTAACGTGTCTTTAAGAGATATAGAGAATGCCAGCTCAAAACAAATCGCAGATGCAGTTGATCGTGTGAGAAAAGGAAACATATATGTAGAGCCTGGGTATGATGGAGAGTTTGGTGTGGTAAAAGTATTTCAAGACGGAGAAAAGAGAGGTAGTGTGAGACAGTCTGGATTTGATTTGGAATAAAACTTTTTTATAAAAAAATTCCCGGTTACCCGGGAATTTTTTAGTCTTGAGAAAATTTATCTTTTCTTACGACGAGCTACTTTACGTTTAGCTGGTTTACGTTTAGCTACCTTACGTTTTTTTGGAGCAGCTTTTCTCTTTTTAGGAGCAGCTTTCTTCTTACGTTTAGCAGGTTTACGTTTAGCAGGTTTACGTTTAGCAACTTTTTTCTTTGCTGGTTTACGCTTAGCTGGTTTACGTTTAGCTACCTTACGTTTTTTTGGAGCAGCTTTCTTCTTACGCTTAGGAGCAGCTTTTCTTTTAGCTGGCTTACGTTTAGCAGGTTTACGTTTTGCAACTTTACGTTTAGCAGGTTTACGTTTTGCAACTTTACGCTTAGGAGCAGCTTTTCTTTTAGCTGGCTTGCGTGCAGCTGGTTTACGTTTTTTTGTTGCGCGTTTTTTTGCTGGCATAGTGGACACCCCCTATCTTAAATAAGTTATACATGTTCATTTAATTTTGATGTTACCATGGTACACACCAACGGATAATGTAAACATGTTTTTTACATGACAAGCATCGATGTAAAAATTTTTGCAAACATTTTTTTAAAAAAATGTGCATCGACCTTTCGATACCACTAGTATAAGTTGTTTTGATGTTTTTTAAAATAGTTTTATGTAAAAAACTGTGCATAACTTTTTTTTATTTTTATTTTTATTTTTTTTAAATAATTATAAATTTTTTAATTAAAAAACTCACAGTATTTTTATGTGAGTTTTAATTTAAAAATTTTTATTCTGGTTTTTCTATTTCTTTTCCAAAACCTAATATAATAAACATGAAAATACTACCAAGACAGATACCAACAAAGTTTATTATAAATAAAAATAAACTTGAATTTGCGAGTTGTTTATCTAAAAGAGCGATACCAAGACCAATAACAGACAGTGGAGGAACAATTGCAGCTGATATCGCAATACCAATCACACGTTCAGATAATTTTGGTCGTGCATATGCGTAGGCACCTACTAACCCACTGAGTAGTGCTACAATGAAATAAAGAAAATCTGGTTTTGCTCGTGTTAAAATTTCTGAAGTTAAGATAAATCTTTCATTGTATAGAAGTATTGCAATATAGCCAGTAAGTGCAGATACGGCGATTGCTAAAATACTGCCAAACAATATAGATATAAATGATTTAAATATTCCTTTTATTCTAAACAACATTATATTTAGTGAAAAACCAAAAAAAGGAGTAATGAGAGGGGCGACTACCATACCACCAATTATTATTGCAGCATTATTCAAAATTAAACCTATTGCAATGATCGGCGCTGACAATGTAATGAGTATAAAAAAATCGACCGAAGGGCGACTGTATTGTTCGAGATGGCGTTCAGTTTTATTTCTGATACGCGCTGCCGAAGAAAGAAAGTTGAACATACGCAGTGGTTAGTAATTTAAGACCACTTGTATTGTATATTAGAAAGGTGTATTTCATCAAGTAGTGATGTTAGATTTTGTATTGTTTTTTTGACCCATTCTTCTCCAAATTCTTTAACATGCCATATGTAAATTTCACTTTGCTGTACCCAGTCGATCAGTTCTTTTATAATTTCTTCAATGTATTTTTGTGCAGCTTTTGTTTTCATAGTGAGAACTGATGTATGAAAATTGAGCCATATGATAAGACGAAATGCCCATTCATTTTTAAATGATGTTTGTGAGAGATATCTCATTGTTTCAAATCTCTCTACGTGGAGCAAGTCTAGGCTGTCTGCATCTTTTAATATGTTTAATAATATGCGCGTTTTTTTTCTAAGTAATATACGCGTAAGAAGAGCTCCTGTACCTAAGCTTTTACAAAAGATAAGACGAGTAGAAATACCTGCAACACTTCCAAATACTCCATATCGGATCGTGTATACCCAAATCATGAATGCAGATATTATATCATCGAGGAAGAGCATCCATACAAAAGAGGGCTTCTGGGTAATAGTCCGTCCTGCATCATGCCACCAGGCTGCAAGTTCTATAGCTTGTTGTTCTTGGGGGCTTAAATAGAGCTCTTGTGAAAGTTTTTGTACATTTTCTACTACACGTCTTACATGTCGTATGTCATGAATAGGATCAGAAGATGAGCACATTATTTCTTGCGCCTTTATGGTGAGTTTTTGTATTTTATCTCTTTTCATAGTTAGTAGAGTATATCAAAAAATGGTTTAGAAATCAATGTGCGCCGGGTCTTGATTTTTTGTCTTTATTTTGCTATTATGATATGCATAATGGGCCAGTAGCTTCCGTCTTCGCTGAAGCTTCGGCGGACAAGCAGTTCGTAATATTACCCATAGAGGGCCAGTAGCTCAGTGGTTAGAGCACAACGCTTATAACGTTGGGGTCGGTAGTTCAATTCTACCCTGGCCTACATATGAAAGTTTTAAATACATTTGAAGTATCAGAACAAGATATTAGCGGACGTCTTGATATTTTTTTGTCAGAAAAATTAGAAATTTCACGTTCTCAGGCAAAGAAATTGGTAGATCAAAATCAAGTTTTGGTCAATGATAAGAAACCGAGAAAAGCAGGCAATAGATTACACAATGGGGACATAATCAAGATTGTTCCATTGCCAGATCAGCCAGTTGAAAATGTTGAAAAAGATGACCATCAAAATATAGATGCTGTAGAGGTCATTGAAGAGACTCCAGATTATGTGGTGGTAAATAAGCCTGCTGGTTTACTTGTTCACCCTACAGAAGCTAATGAAACTAATACACTCACAGCATGGTTATTAGAAAAATATCCAGAAATAAGTAAAGTGGGAGATAATCCAGAGCAGCGCCCAGGGATTGTTCACAGACTTGATAAAGAGGCTTCCGGACTGCTTGTTGTGGCTCGAACGCAAAAGAGTTTTAAACATCTAAAAAAACAGTTTAAAGATAGAACAGTCGGAAAAATATATTCTATACTTGTGTATGGTCATTTGGAAAAGAAACATGGAATAATAGATTTTGAAATTGACCGTGGAAAAGATGGGCGCATGGTATCACGTCCAAAAACAGACAAACTTAAACTTAAAAATGCATTGAAAATCCAGGATGGAAAAGAAGCCTTGACTGAGTATTGGGTTGAGGAAGACTTCACACGTTTTTCATTGGTTAAGGTAAAAATTCATACAGGACGTACACATCAAATTCGTGTGCATATGCTTGCATCTGGTGTGCCTGTTGTCGGAGATCCTCTTTATAAGAATAGAAAGCTTGTAAAAAAAGGAGATGTGGAGCTTGATAGATTGTTCTTATGTGCACGAGAGCTGTGTTTTGATGATTTTCAGTCCGAGAGAAAATGTTTTAATGTAGGTCTTCCACAAAAATTACAGGATTATTTAAAACACGTAACATAATATGGGAAAACAAGTTTTGGTTATCGCTGGGCCAACTGGCTCAGGGGAAAGCACTATTACAAAGGAAATTATAAAAAAGTTTCCTATTTTTACTCGTCTAGTTACAGCCACAACACGCGAACCCAGACTTAATGAAAAAGATAAGAAAGACTACTATTTTTTTTCTGAAGAAGATTTTAAAAAAGAGGTTACAAGGGGTTCGATTATTGAACATACTTTTGTGCCTGGTCGTTCAGTATATTATGGCACATACAAGCCTGATTTGGATGATAAGCTTGAGAAAGGATTTAATATAATCGTCAATCCTGACGTAGTGGGTGCAAGATATTACAAAGAACATTATAATGCAACAACTATCTTTGTAAAAACTGAATCTATTGGTATATTGAAAGAGCGTCTAGTCAAAAGAGATTCAAGTATTAGTAAAGAAGAGCTAGATAGGCGACTAGAGGCTGCTAAATATGAGCTTGATAATGAAGAGAACTTTTATGATCATGTAGTCATAAATACTGAAGGTAAGCTTGAAGAGGCTGTAGATGAGGTGGTGGAGATACTAAAAAGAGAGAATTATAAGCTCAGTTAAGGCAAAAGATAGGGCTTGACAAAAAAATAGGAATATAGTAAACTCATGACACTTTAAATAACAATATACGACGTTGGTGAAAGCTATTGTATCAACCTCTCGCTTAATAATAATTATATGGCAAAAGAAGTAAAAGATGTACGCGATGAGCTCAAAGCGGGTATGATCGTGAAGGTACACCAAAAAATCAAAGAAACCAATACTAAAGGTGAGGAAAAAGAACGTATTCAGATTTTTGAAGGAATTATCCTAGCAGTGAAGCATGGTAAACAACCCGGGGCAACAATCACTGTTCGTAAAGTATCAAATAGTATTGGAGTAGAAAAGATTTTCCCTATCCATTCTCCTATTGTTGAAAAAATTGAACTTGTGCGTCAAATGAAAGTTCGACAAGCTCGTCCATTCTATATTAGAACACACAAGAAGAAGTTGAGAGAGTTGAAAGAAACAAAAGAGGAAAAGAAATAAAATTTAAATAAATAAAAAACCGCTCTTATATTTAGGCGGTTTTTTTTATTGATTATTTAAAATCTACTTCTTCGGGGGTTACCCATTTGGTCAATGGAATATTATTACAAGCCATTGCTGCATATATTGCGTCTTCTGGTGTGATAGGGTTTCCACCTCGGTTGTAATGCCATATGACAAGTTCTGTGATGGTGGCGTGCCCACTCATACATCCTCCAATTTCTGAATAAGGACATGTTTTATTACTCCATTCGCCAACATCCGCGCAGTTGAGTTTCATATCATTTTCGCCCCATATAGATCCACGATAGTCAATACATGTACTTTTTTCCCCAATAATATTACAACTGCCTTGCACTACATGTCTTGTGGTTTCTTCTATGATAGGTAGAACATCTTCTTCATAATCAATATGGCCTTCTTCTGTTTGGCATCCTACACCAAGAAAAATAACTAAACTAAGTGATAGTAGAAGCGTAAATTTTTTATTAAACATAGGATGGTAGATTAATAAATCTTTATATTATATAGTATACAAGTTTTTGTTGAAAATAAAAACTGCCGTGGTGGCAGTTTTTAGAATTTTATTTTTTGATTATTTTAATATTCCCTTTAAATATTGTCCGGTGAAACTTTTCTTTTCTTTCACAATATCTTTTGGTAGGCCTTCAAATACTATTTCACCACCTCGTATACCACCTTCAGGACCTAGGTCAATAATCCAATCGCTAGATTTTACAATATCTAGATTGTGTTCGATGATAAGTACTGTATTTCCTTTGTCTACGAGTTGATTTAATACATGTAAAAGTTTTTTGATATCTTCAAAATGAAGACCAGTACTTGGTTCATCTAGTATATAGAGTGTTTTACCCGTGGATCTACGAGAGAGTTCTGTGGCAAGTTTGATACGTTGAGCTTCACCACCAGATAGAGTGGTAGCAGGTTGGCCAAGTTGTAGGTATCCTAATCCCACGTTGCGCAGTATTTGTAATTTTTCTGTAATATTTTTCTTACCTTGGAAAAATTTATATCCTTCTTCCACAGTCATTTTGAGTACTTCTGCAATATTTTTTTCTTTGTAATGAATCTCAAGTACATCTTTTGTGTATCGTGTTCCGTGACATTCGCTACATTCTACATACACATCATTTAGGAAGTGCATTGGTATAGTTACATACCCTTCACCTCCACACGCTTCACATCGTCCGTCGCCCTTTACATTGAAACTAAATGTTCCTGCTGAATACGCACGCATCTTTGATTCCGGAAGTTCAGCATACAGGTCACGAATAAGTGTGAATACACCAGTATAAGTAGCCGGATTACTACGAGGAGTTCTTCCAATAGGGGTTTGGTCAATTGTAATTACTTTATCAATATGAGATAAACCCTTGATGGATTTGTGAAGTCCTGGCTCAGCTTTTGCACGATAAAATTTCTTTGCTAAAGATTTGCTTAAAATATCCAGAATGAGAGTTGATTTTCCAGAACCAGATACTCCAGTAATACTTACCAATTGTCCTAGGGGAATATTAACTTCAATATTTTTTAAATTATTTGCTTTCGCACCTTGGATTGTAATTTTTTTACCGTTTCCCTTTCGTATTTTTTTGGGTATAGTTATTTTTTCTTTTCCCGTTAGATATCTTCCTGTCATTGATTTGTTTGATTTCTTTACTGCCATTGGTGTTCCCGCCGCCATAATTTCACCACCATATTCTCCCGCACCCGGACCAATATCAATAAGATAATCAGCAGCTTCCATGATTGCTTTGTCATGCTCTACGACTATAACAGTATTTCCGCTATCACGAAGTGATTTTAAGGTGTCTATTAGTCTGTCATTATCTTTGGAATGTAACCCAATAGAAGGTTCATCCAATATATAAATAAGACCAGACAATCCTGCGGAGAGCTGTGTAGAGAGTCGTACGCGCTGTGATTCTCCCCCAGAAAGTGTATTGAGACTTCTATCAAGTGTTATATAAGAGAGTCCTGTATGCAAAAGATGTTTGAGTCTACGTTTTACTTCTTTGGAAATTGGTGCAGCAATATCACGCTCGTCTTTTAAGAGTTTTTTGCTTGCAGAAGATTCTTTGTTTTCTAAATCTTTGAAAAAAGAATAAGAATCTTCAATACTCATTTCTACAACGTCTGCAATGGTTATGTCTCCAATACGTATACAGAGACTATCTTCTTTGAGACGTTTCTTATTACAAACTGAACAACTTTTTTCACGCATGTATTGTTCAATTTCTTTTTTTACATAATCAGACTTGGTTTCCAAATATCTGTTAGTTAGATTTGGTACAACACCTTCGTATACTTGTTTTTTTCCATTGACATCATACTGTTGTCCATCAGTTCCATAAAAAATAATATCCATGACAGTCTGTGGCAATTTTTCAACAGGGGTATCTACTGAAAAATTATGAGATTCAGAAACTCTTATTAATATGTCATTGTATTGTTGTTGATTTCCCACCAATCGTGTCCATGGTTGAATGGCACCTTCGGCTAAAGTAAGTTTTGGGTTGGGTATTACAAGATCAGGATCTACCTCAAGTGTTTTGCCAAGACCGGTACAACGAGGACATGCCCCATAAGGACTATTGAAACTAAATGAACGTGGCTCAATAGGAGAAAATACTCGATTACATTCGCCACATATAGGAACCTGTGAATACAAAAGTTCTTCGTCAGTATCTAGATCATATAATTTTACAAAACCATTTGCAAAATCAAGAGCTTTTTCAATTTCTTTTGGTAAGCTTCCGGCAATGATATCATTTAGTTCTCCCAATATAATATCTACGTCATATAAATATTCAGGGTTGAACGTATAGTTTTTTAAGTTTTTTATTTTTGTTTCAACACCATTGATGAGTAGTCTTGGATATCCTGTTTTTTCAAGTCGTGCGCATATTTCTTTTTTTATGATCTTTTTTTGTCTTATGACAGGCGAAAGAAGGAGCATTTCCTTTTTCATTTTTGTTTGTTTTCTGATCATCTCAATGATTTGTCCTGTTGTGTGTGAGCGTACTGACTTGTTGCAATCAGGACACCATTGTGTACCAATGCGTGCGAATAATAGACGCAAGTAATCATATACCTCTGTTGCCGTACCCACGGTCGATCTAGGATTTTGGGTAAAGTTTCTCTGATTGATTGCAATAGTAGGAGAGAGTCCCGCTATCTCATCCACATCTGGCTTGTCTTGCATATCCATAAATTGGCGTGCATATGCATTGAGACTTTCTGCGTAGCGTCTTTGACCTTCTGCGTAGATTGTGTCAAAAGCAAGAGAAGACTTTCCTGATCCGGAAAGTCCTGTGATGACGACGAATTTATTTTTGGGAATCTCGAGTGAAATGTTCTTTAGGTTATGTACTCGAGCGTTGGTGATTTTTATCGTATTTTGCATATGTGTTATTACTAAGGTACATATATAGGCATAGGCATACCAGTGACATCACTTGATTCAGGTTTTTTAGTTGGGATAGATACTTTAGAGTTTTCGGTTGGCCACGTGTCTTCTTCTGATAATACACCATCTAGTATATTGTCACTAAATAGTACACGCATGTATATTCCTTTTTTATCTAAATTTTCATAAGATAAATAGTTTTTCCAACCAACATTATCCCATTTACCTACAACTGCATCAAAACTATTGTCAGATTGTCCTACCCAAAATCGCGCATCTTCCCATGGGTCCCAATCTTTTCCAATTTCTCCATACATCCAAAAACCTACGAGTTTTTGGTCACTATCGCACCAATCATCTTCATCATACACAGCTTTTGGTCCAGCAAGATTGTCAACAATGATTATGTATTGAGAAAATTTTCCTGTTGTACCTCTTTTTTGTTTTATAAGTCTATATTCACTGCCACCATCCCACCATTCAAAGTCTCCCTCATATAGTACGCCGTCTTTTTCACACACTCCTACAAATGAGATGAAGTCATCATCGAGCCAGTCGCTTCCTTCTCCCTCTAGTTTGTTTGCTACGATTCCAATAAGTGGTGTCTCAGATATGACAGTTTGCCATGTAGATCCGACACCTAATTCTAAGACAAGTTGACCTCGCACACATTCATAGATATTACTCTCATCACCTTCAAGGATAGGAGCACATATCTCAGGTGGGTCTCTAGGTTTACGTTCTCCACAAAATGTTCCTCTACATGTTTGTCCACCGGTTTTATCTACGAAATAGTGGCTTCCACATTCTGCCTTACCTGCCTTGATTTTATATGATGCAGAATTTAATTTTTCTTTCTTTTCACTTGCATCCAAATCTGTTCCTTGTGGATAAGCAAAAGCAACCCCTACGTTTGGATTACTAAGATTAGTACAAGTTGGAGTCACAAGACCCTGTGAATTTATTGCCCAAATTTCTGGAAGTCGTAAATTTACTAAATAAGGATTAACAAGATTAAGAATGCTATATGACAATGCGATTAATACTAGACCCATCAGAGCTCCCCCTATTTTCTTTTTGGCTTTAGTAATTGCATCTGCGCTTCCACCAGAAAAAATCCATAGAATACCACCAAGAATAATCATGGCAACGGCTATAACAGAACCAATAATGAATCCATAGCGATATATATATTGGATGAAGTCTGCAATACTTGAGAATTCTGTTTTTCCACCAAAACTAATGGCAGTCACTGCTTTTCCAGCCGGAAGACAAAATCCTAGATCTCTACCTGATGCATCTGTGGCTGCTCCACAGGCACCCAATGCGTCTTTATGATCTGCTGCTGAATAAAAACCCTCGGCAACTTGTGAGGTGTCAACAAGACCTTCCCGAAATCTCATACAGTCCTCTTTTATCCAACATCTTTGATCAACTTGAGCCTGAGTTATTGCAGGAAGAAATAAAGATATGATGTATAGGCTAATAATTACCTTTTTCATAATTATTGTTTTAGATGTTTGATAATAAAACTATCCCAATCCTCGAGAGATAAAACTCCCTCAACAATTTCATTATTTATAATATGAGTTGGAGTACCGCGCACACCTATTTCAATTGCGTCATCGTTATCTTGCGTGATATTTTTTTGGTGTTTTTCTTCTTTGAAACAAGAATTAAATAATTCAATGTTTAATCCAATATCTTGTGCAGTAGTATACAATCCATCATCATCCAATTTTTTTGATTCAAAAAGTTTATCATGATATTGCCAAAATTTATTTTGTTCTTGAGCACATGTGCTTGCGATCGCTGCGTGGTATGAGTAAGGATGAATAGATGGAAGTGGTAATTGTTTGAATACAAATTTGGAAATAAGATTATATTTTTCTGACACTTTTTTTAATATAGAATATTGTTCTTGACAATAAGGACATTCAAAATCTATAAAAGATATAATGGTTATTTTTGGTTCCACTGAACCTTGCATTGGATTGTGAGATCGTACGTAGTCCAATGGATTTTCTATAAATACTTGGGCACTGTTTTCAGACGTAATACTGAACTTACTTTCAAATTCTTTTGTGATTTCACCTATAGATTCTGAGTTTCCAAATTTAAATTGCCATGAATAATATACAAAAAATCCTATAAAAATGACCATTACTCCACCAATAATAATACCAAGGATGGTCATAAATATCTTCCAAAATTTACCAAGATGTTCTTGCATAGAGAACGGTAAAGAATAACGCAAATAGTATACCATAATTTGGAGAATGTCAACAGTAAGAAAGGTTCCTGCTATTCTCTATCACCTCATTGACACAAAAGGGAAGGTCTGGTAGACTGTACATGGTTTAATATCTTGCCGAAAGTGAATTATTTCGGTATACTTTAAATGAATTTTTTGTATGGTATCTTCAATTATTTCAATTATACAGATTATCCTAGCCATTATTCTTATTATTGTTGTATTACTTCAACAAAAAGGATCTGGTCTTGGAGCTGCTTTTGGTGGTTCAGGTAGTGTTTATACTACACGCCGTGGAGTCGATAAGGTATTGTTCCAGGCGACCATCGTTATTTCAATTCTTTTCTTCCTTATTGCACTAATCAATTTGGTTGTATAACCGAACAGTGTGTCTACTTCTATCAAGGACAAAGTAGTCTCAATTTTGAGACGAAAGAAAAATAAAGGTGCTTCTAGTGTTACAGAACAAAAACATGACATAACACTTGTTACGCATGCTCACAAACGTATGATACCATCTCTACGTCAGTTTTTAAGTATGGGAACAATTTTGAAAGGCAAAGAAAAGATATTATTTTTTTCAGCACTCATTATATTAATTATAAGTACGGTATGGGGTGGATCAATACTCTCTTCTCAATATCGTATCGAGGTTCCTGCTGTTGGTGGTGATTATACAGAAGGTGTTATAGGTTCTGTACAATCAATCAATCCATTATTTGCTATGCTAAATGATGTTGATCAAGATATCACACAGCTTGTATACTCTGGTCTTATGAGATATGACGCACAGAGACGCTTAGTTCCTGATTTGGCAGTGAAATATGATGTAAGTGAAGATAAGAGGATTTATACCTTTGAGCTAAAAAAAGATGTATTGTGGCATGACGGCCAACCATTTACAGTGGATGATGTAGTATATACATTTGAAATGATTCAAGATGAACAAGTCGGGAGCCCTTTATCGGTTACATTTCAAGGTGTAATAGTAGAACGCGTTGATGACTATACAGTAAAATTTACACTCGAAGAGCCATTTCCTTTATTTGTCTCAAGTTTGACCAGAGGTATTTTACCAGGTCATATATGGAATGAAATTCCTATTGATCAGATGCGTCTTGCAAAACGTAATTTGCAACCAATTGGAACAGGACCTTATATGTTTGAGCGTCTTGTAAAAGATGAGAGTGGTTTTATACATCGTATAGAATTCAAACGATTTCAAGATTTTTATCGTGTGTCTTCTTTTGTAAAATCATTTGCATTTGAATTTTTTAATGAATATGAAGGACCTCAGGGTCTTGTGACAGCATTACGTGAACAAAAAATAGATGGTATAAATTTTGTTCCATTTGAATATCGTGAAAAGGTAGAGCGCAAGCATATAACACTTCACACATTACAACTCCCACAATATACTGCATTGTTTTTTAATCAAGATAGAGGGCTTATTGAAGACAAAAATACGCGCTTGGCACTGACATATTCTCTTGATAAAGAGCGCATAGTGCATGATATTTTGAAAAATGAAGGAAAAGTAATACACGGTCCAATTTTGGATGGCTTTCCTGGATTTAATAGTGAAATCCAAAAAAGAGAATTTTCAATGGATGAAGCTAATATATTACTTGATGAATCATGGGAACGTATATCAGCAGATGATTATCGTACATTTTTACGAGATGAACGTGTAAGTCAGATTGTAGAAGAGAGTACCTTGGAAGAGGTCCAAAATAACGATGAATCAGAAACACTTGAGAGTGATGAGCTCGAAGATTCAGATGCAGAAATTATTGTAGATGAGTCACAAGTGGCGACTAGTACCGTTGATGTGGATCAGGTCAAAACAGATGTAGACCAAGAATTGGATAATACACTTGATGAAGCACAATTATTTTATAGATATCCAAATGGCAGTGAAAAAGATGATATTTTGGAATTAACTCTCGTAACAGCGGCAACGCCAGAATATACCAAGGTTGCTGAGATAATCGCAGGATATTGGCAAGATATAGGTATCAAGGTGAATATACGCTTTGTGGATTCAAAAGACATGACACGAGAGGTATTGAAAACAAGAGATTACGATGTTCTTTTATATGGAATTATTATTGGTAGTGACCCTGATCAATATCCATTTTGGCATTCAGACCAAGTAACTTACCCAGGTCTAAATTTGTCTTATTATATAAATAGAAGCGCAGATGAATTACTTGAAACAATAAGAGAAACTGACAATGAAGAAGAGCTTGCAACACTTTATACAGACTTACAAAATATTCTTTTGGAAGATATTCCAGCAGCATTTTTATATACTCCAATATATACATATGCATTGACTGATGATATCAAGGGTTTTGATGTAGATCATATTTCTCACCCATCTGATCGTTTTTCAAATATAGCTGAATGGTATATAGGTACCAAGAAAATTTGGAAATTAAACTAAGTGACTTACTATTTAGTCACCTATCCTTCTTTTTTAAATTTGAACTTACACCCACTTATTATTTTGAGTGGTTATAAAATATTTTTTTAGGATTGACGAAATTGTATGGTTCGTTAAATCCTTTTCTTCAATATACATACAATATTAATCATTATTCTTATTATGAATAAACAAACACGTTCACCTCATACGCCTTCTAGGCATAGTGGAGGTGCGCAGCGAAAACGTCGGACGTACTCGTCTCAGACGTCTTCGCATGCAAAGACAAGTACAGCGAAGCCAGTAAAAAAATCTGCACCACAAACACGAAAAAGACGACAGACGAGAAGTTATAACACATCTTCATCTTCTACCACTTCAAAAAATCTACGTATTATCCCACTTGGTGGATGTGAAGAGGTGGGTAGAAATATGACCGTATTTGAATATGACGGGGATATTGTAATTCTTGATATGGGAATTCAATTTCCAGAAGAAGACATGCCAGGTATTGATTATATCATTCCAAATACTCGGTATTTACAAGGTAAAGAAAAAAATATCAAAGGCGTAGTTTTTTCTCACGGACATCTTGATCATATTGGAGCCGCACCTATTTTGCTTGAGAAATTGGGTAATCCTACCATTGTGGGACGTGATTTAACACTGGCATTAATTAAACATAAGCAGGACGACTACAAGAAAGGCACAGCAAATAAGCTTAAAACTATCCGTATTAAAGGCATAAAAGATGTGCTTAAAATGGGTAAGTTTACCATTAGATTTTTTCAAGTCGAACATTCTATTATGGATGCTGTTGGAGTAATTATAGAGACGCCTAATGGCACAGTAATTCATCCAGGAGATTGGACGCTTGAGCGTGATGAAAAAGGTAAAGCAACAGTTGATTATAGTCATCTAGGAAAATTGAGAGCGCCAACGGTTCTCATGTTAGAGAGTTTGGGTGTTATGCACGAACATGGAGGTGGAAGTTATGAAGAGATGTATAAAAATTTACAAAATATTTTAGCGCAAGCTCCTGGCCGTATAATTATTGGTACATTTTCATCTCAATTGGAACGTATCAAATGGGTACTTGACGCAGCACAAAAGCTTGGTAAAAAAGTGGCACTAGACGGATATAGCATGAAGATGAATGTGGAGATGGCGAGAAAACTTGGATACATAAAGATTAACAAAAGCGTACTTATAGACATTCGTCATGCAGATAAATATCCAGAAAATAAGTTGGTGGTAATGTGTACAGGTGCACAAGGAGAAGAGAACGCAGTCCTTATGCGCATTGTGAACAAACAACATCGTACTATTGAATTGCGCAAAAAGGATACAGTAATCTTTTCCTCTTCTGTAATACCTGGAAATGAGAGATCTATCCAACGTCTTAAGGACAATATATATCGTCAGTGTGATAATGTTATCCATGGAGAGATTATGGATGTGCATGTTTCAGGACATGCAACTCGTGATGATATTTTGGAAATGATTCGTCAGATAAATCCAACATATTTTATTCCAGTGTATGCAAATCATTATTTTCTAAAAGAGGCACGAAAACTTGCGATAGAAAATGGTTTTTCAGAGAAAAAAGTTTTTGTACCAGATAATGGCACGGTTATTGAGGTAAATAGAAATACTGCAAAAGTATTGGCAAAGAAAGTACCTAGTGATTACGTGTTCGTAGACGGTCTTGGTGTGAGTGACACACAAAATATCGTGATCCGTGATCGTCAGGCTTTGGCAGAAGATGGAATGATAGTAGTAATTGCAACAGTTGATACAAAATCAGGAAAACTTATCCAAAACCCAGATATTATTTCACGTGGATTTGTATTTTTGAAAGATAATAAAGAATTGATAGAAGATATTCGTCACAAAGTAAAACATTTGGTTATAAAATCAGATCCACTAACATGGGCTGATACAAACCAAATTCGTAATAATATACGAGACAAAATAGGGCAGTTTGTTTTCTCAAAGACTGAGAAACGCCCTATGATATTACCAGTTGTAATTGAAGTCTAATATGAAGCGTTTTATTTCAGCTTCATTGGTAATTATTACCTTTCTTGTTGGAATATTTACTATCCATCATTTTTTCCCGAGCATGCTCAATGGTTTTTCGAGCCCGCTCGGGTTTTTTGATAGATCAGTTGATAGTGTGTATTTAGAAAATACACTTATATATCACGAAGATCATCCTGCATTTGCACGAAGACCGCTCACAAGTATTTTTGTACGAGGTATTCATGATATATCTGGATTAGAGTACGGATATAGTTTTATTGTTGTTCAGTTTTTGTTCTTGTTTGGAGGTGCGCTCGCTTTGTACTATCTTTCGTTACATTTACTCCAGGATCACAAGAAGGCTTTGCTTAGTCTAGTATTATTTTTTGTAAGTTTTAGTATCTTGTTTTCATTTTTTGGTGGAGTGAATACATATGATGAGCCGTTACAATATTTGTGTATTTTTTTGAGTCTTTTATTTTTGTATAGAAAGAAATTTATATTATTTTCTATTTTCTTTTTCTTTTCTATACTTGCGCGTGAAACATCTGTTCTACTAGTTCCTGCTATTATATATATAGTTTGGAAATGGGATAGATTGGAAAAGAATAAAGCATTTTTTAGCTTAGGATTATCTCTTGTTTTATCTGTAATATTTTTTGTTGTGTACATGTATGGTCGTGGTCTAGTAGATAGTGGATCGACGTATCTATTGAATGAGCGTTTAGAGCACTGGAAATTTAATTTTCAAAATTTGATGTTTAGTATTGAGTCAACTGTATCTATTATTTTAGCAATTGGTTGGCAGATATCAGTAGGGTTAATTTCAAAAAGTAAGATGTCCGATAAACAAAAGACTTTATTACAAGCAACTCTAATTACATTTGTAATAAATACTATAATTGTATTATTCACTGCACGTGCTAGAGAAGTTCGTTTATTTACTTTGCCACTTGTATTTTTATGGCCGATATTAGGAGTTTTCACTGAACAAATTAAAAATATTTTTAAAATAATATTAAAAAAACCATTATTTTTTCTAGTATCTTTTTTTATTTCATTTTTATTTGTTTGGAAAGCATATATACCAACTGCGACAGCTGGATTTCATAATGGGTATAGGCTATACTTGTTCTGTGTATTATTATTTATTTTTTTCGTATTGTATTTAGTTAGTTTGAAAAAAAATGAGTTTAATTAAACAACTTCAACAATTTGATTTATCTGAAAATGAAGCAAGTATTTACCTTGCAGCTCTTGAGTTAGGATCGAGTTCTGTACAACAAATTGCAGGTAAGGCCAAACTAAATCGAGTAACAGCTTATGGTATTATCGAAGGACTTATAAAAAAAGGTTTTCTTCATGAAGAAAAAGATAAAACAAAACGAAAAATCGCTCCGTACTCACCAACAAAATTATATGATATCGTGAGTCGTCGTGAGGATGCTGTGAAACGCCAAGTGACACTTCTAAATTCTCTTGTGCCAGAACTTAAACAAACTACGAAGCAACCAAATGTAAAAACAAATGTTATTTATTACGAGGGTGAAGAAGGTTTGAAGAACTGGGCAAGCGATGCCCTTGAAGCAGAAGGAGAATTATTAGAATGGACAAAGATTGAATCGTTTAGTAAAAAGTTTGATGAGTATTTGAGGTCATATTATTATCCAGAAAAATTTAAACGCCAGGTTCCCACACGTTTTATATTTTTAGATACACCAGAAGCTCGAATGTATTTTCAGGAGCGCTATATTGATAATCCAAAAGCTCCGCCTGCAAAGGCACGATTTATTCCACAAGATATGTTTGAGACTCCTGGATTTATGGTAATTTACAATGATCGATATAGTATTGCTTTACCAAAAGAGATGCGTGCTGTGACTGTAGTGGACTCTCTCATTGCAGATGCACAGCATAAAATATGGGAATTCGGATGGGCTCATGCTAAAGACGAGATGCAAAATGGAAAATATCCTAATATAGTATGATTGTTGTAGAGCTGTTACAACATTTTGTATTATCAAATTTGGCTAAAAATACATAAAAAATATATTGATTTTGATAAAGTGTAGGCTGAGCGTTTACATTTTTTTGTTTTTCTGGTATATTATATTATTAATAATTAATATTAATTCTATGGAACTAGAAAAATTATACTCAAGAGAATATAGTGTGCAATATACACAAGCTAGTTTACTAGGGCTTGGACCAAAGGAGGTAGGTCATATACCGACGGCTGTTTTTAGTCAGACTTATTTACCAGAAAATGGTAATGAAGCTTGTTATATGGATATGGGTGAATGGAACAAATTTATTGTAGCTATTAGGAATAATTGTAATACTAAAATGCAGAGAGAAGAGTTTATTGATAATTTTCATAAATTTGGAAAAAAATATGTTGAGTTATCAAAAGAACTTGGAGAGAGGGATTATAAAAACAATGTAGAAATGATAAGTTCTTACAAATCTTATTTGGAAGTACTAAATACTTATACTACATATGTTTGGCTTGGTCACTTTTTGAACAAAGAAATTGCAAAGGAAGGAAGAGATATTGTAAAAGATAAAAATAATGTTGAAGAACTTTTTCGTCCAGATAAAAAAACTGGTATTGTAGAATTACAAGATGATTTGTTTATGATCAAACAAAAGTACGGAGATAATCTTGAAGAAGAATTAATACAAGAGATGTTAGAAAAGTATAGTTGGATGTCATGTCTCGATGTGATGAATGATCCATGGGAAGAAAGTAATTTACTTGAGATGTATGAAAGTCTTCAAGCACCAGAAAAAGCACGTTCTCTTGATGAAATCGCTAAACTTCTAAATTTATCTGATGAAGAAAAAGATTTCTTTGAAATTGTACGTGAGTTTGCGTATATAAATGATATGCGCGATGTGTATAGACGAAAAGGTATATGTAATATTTCATTATTCTTTGATAAGATTGGTAAAGTTGTTGATCTAGATAGAAAAGATTTGGCTTACTTTACTAACGAGGAAATTATAAAGGTCCTGGAGACAAATGAAACACCAAACAAAGAGGAGATTGAAAAAAGAAAGCAGGGATTTCTAATATATTGGGAAAATGAAAATATTATTGTAATCACCGAGGATGAGAGGATAAAATCATTTGTGGAGAAAAATGTTAAGAGCAATGAGGTAACGAAAGAACTATCTGGACTGGTAGCTTCTGTAGGTGTAGCTGAGGGGAGTGTTGTGATAGTAAAAGGAATCTCAGATTTAGACAATGTAAAAGAAGGCAGTATAATGGTGGCCATCACCACTCATCCAGATTTTGTTCCAGCCATGCAAAGAGCATCAGCTATCGTTACGGATGAAGGTGGTATTACATCTCATGCTGCAATTGTATCTCGCGAAATGAAAAAACCATGTATTGTTGGTGTAAAAAATGCCACAACCTCTCTACAAAATGGACAAAAAATTATTGTCAACGCTAACAAAGGTTTAATTAACTTAAAATAATATAATATGTCACAGAAACATAATCAAGCGTACACACATTTTCAAGGGGATAATCTTTCACGAGTTGAAAAAATAGAGCGTACTGTAGTAAATGTAATTAACAATAGCAAAGTTGAAGATAAAGATAGAATTTGGGGTAAGGTGTTTGAAATAAAGCATTGTTCTTCATGTATTCAGTTGGGGCGTCTGCTAGCTCAAAAACGTGGATTAGATGAAGAATTATGTGTTGTCATTTGTGCCCTGCATGATATATATGTTTCCAAAACTGGCATGTCTACTGATCACGCTGTGAGAGGTGTACCTGTGGCGAAAGAGATTTTGGATGAAAATGGTGGATTTACAGACGAGGAAATACAGATAATTTTGAATGGAGTTGGGAAACATAGTGAAAAACATATTATATCCGAAGATCCATATGTTGAATTTATAAAAGATATTGACTCCCTTGACTGTAGTTTATATGAGGGGGTTCATGATGCCTATGTTGCTGAAAAGTCAGAGGAAATTGTAAAAACTTATTTTGCTAGAATTAAGAGAATGAGAGAAGAATTTGGTCTTCCATATGAAGAGCAGTGGGATAATTTTGAATATCTTAAGGAGCCGGTGAAGTAGATAGTAAATAATGAATTAAAAAACTCCCTTGTGGAATGCAGGGGAGTTTTTTGTATTATTTTATCCACACCTATTATTGACGACCTCGTAGATAGATGATATTGTACTGGTACACCGATACACTATGAAACATGCAAAATATACAAAAGAGCTTACCAATGTCTTTGCTCAGATAGGAGATAGAGAACTTTTGGATGAATTTTTAAAAGACCTGCTTACTCCGTCTGAATATAGGGATATTGTTACGCGATTACAGATTGTGAAGATGCTTGACGAAGGTATTTCTCAGCGTGATATTGCCAAGAGACTTGGTGTGAGTATTTCAAAAGTGACGAGAGGTTCTAGAGAACTTTTGGACAAAAAAGGTGGTTTTAGGAAGATTTTGGATAAATTTTACAAGAAATAATATGAATCATCATAAAAACAATCAAACTTGGTGGTGGACCGTGCATATATAAGGCAAGGTCTAGTATTTAGTTTGTTTTAAAAAATACTTCTGGACTTTGTCAGAAGTATTTTTTATTTACCATAATTTGTTATGAACTTACCAAAAATAGAGATTCCAAAAAAACCAACATATATTCATATTGCAGATGACATGGATTTTTTTGAATTGTTCAAAAAACTTGAGAGGAAAAACGATAATTGCTTTCTTTTTGAATCTCTTGGAGAAAAAGATAGATCTTCTCGGTATTCAGTAATTGGATTTGATCCAGAACATATTATCAGGGCAAAACAAAATACATTATATTTTGATGACACACCTTATGAAGTAGAGAATCCATATTTTGCATTGAGAGATATTGTACCTCAAGATATTATTGCGCGAAAATATGCAGGTGGACTTGTAGGTTATATGGGTTATGACTGTATAAATTATTTCGAACCTTCTGTGTCAGTAAAGGTGCACGATAAGTTTGATCAGTTTATGTTTGGGGTGTATACCGATGGTCTTGTGTTTGATACCATGACCAATCAACTTTTTTATTTTTACTACACCACTAGTCGACTTGATTATATAAAAGAAATTATGAATGAAGAGGTGAAACCCTCTCAGGTCTGTGTTCGTTTTGTAAAGGATACATTGACACATGATGATCATAGAGATCTGGTGTTGTCTACCAAAGAACTTATAAAACAAGGATATACATTTCAATGCGAGGTTGGATTTAAAAGTGAATATGATATTAGTGGGGATACTATTCAAATTTATGAAAAATTACGTGAAGTAAATCCATCTCCATATATGTACCATGTAAAGTTTGGAGATAAAAAAATGATTGGCGCAAGTCCAGAGCTTTTGTTTAGTCTAAGTAATGGGGAAGCTGAAACACATCCGCTGGCTGGTACTATCAAACGTGGTGAAACAGATCTCGAAGATAAGCAGCTCGCAAGAAAACTTTTAAATGATGAAAAAGAAATTGCAGAACACAATATGCTTGTTGATATGCATCGCAATGACATCGGACGTATTTCACGATTTGGTTCAGTAAATGTTCGGACACTAATGGATATAAAAAAGTTTAGTCATGTACAACATATTGGTAGTGAGGTGAGCGGAATCATATGTCCGGAAGAAGATATGTTTTCAGGCTTATCATCTTTGTTACCTGGGGGAGTACTATCTGGTGCGCCAAAAATTGAAACTGTAAAGATTATAGATAGACAAGAACCAGACGCACGTGGACCTTATGGTGGAGCAGTTGGCTCTTTTGATTTTACAGGAAATTGTACATTTGCTATTCCTATACGCACTTTATTTATTTCTGGAAATTATGCATACACTCAGACTTGTAGTGGGATTGTATATGATTCAAAACCAGAATGTGAGTATGATGAAATACAGCGAAAACTTGCGGCCATGAAACAAACATTATTATCTTTTTATCACTATATGTAAATATATGAAAATACTAATTATTGATAACTACGATTCATTTACATTTAATTTATACCAAATAATTGGAGAATTATTATTTAGTTTTGAAAACAATGGGCATGTGGTGGATGTGAAGAGAAATGATGAAATAACATTGGATGAAATAAAAAAAGAAAATTATGATCGTATTATTATTTCTCCTGGGCCAGGAGATGCACGAGACCAAAATTATTTTGGTATATGCGGACAAGTGTTAACTCAAGTAAGTAAAACAACACCAACGCTTGGAGTGTGTCTTGGTATGCAGGGTATTGCTTTTTACTATGGTGGAGATATCAAACAATTAGAAATTCCAGTCCATGGTAAAACGCACGAGGTGGTGCACGATGAAAAAGGAATATTCAAAGGGTTGCCTCAGAATTTGGAAGTCATGCGTTATCATTCTCTTATGGTTGATTCAAAGTCAGTACCAGATTGTTTGGAAATTACTGCACGAATAGAAAGTGGTGAAATTATGGGGTTTAGGCACAAAGAATATCCTATTGTAGGTGTCCAGTTTCATCCAGAATCGTTTGCTACAGAGGGTGGTATACAAATGCTCAAAAATTTTCTTTTTCAAGAATAATATAAAAATATGGATAAAATTTTGCAAAAAATAATGAATAAAGAAAACCTATCTGAAAAAGAGACTTCTTATGTAATAGAAGGAATTATTAGTGGAGAAATAACAGATACTCAGGCAGGAGCTTTTTTGACGTCACTTGCAACAAAAGGTGAAACAGAAGATGAGATTTTTGGTATTGTAGAAACAATGCGTCGCCACATGAAGACTTTAGATATTGATGGAGATGTTTTAGATACTTGTGGAACAGGCGGAGACGGAGCAGATACAATTAATGTTTCAACTATAACAGCCTTTATATGTGCAGCAGCTGGCGTAAAAGTTGCTAAACACGGTAATAGATCAGTAAGTTCAAAATGTGGTAGTTTTGACGTGCTTGAGAAGCTTGGGGTAAAAATCGATATGGATTCAAAAGTTTCTTTAAAATGTTTGGAACAAGTTGGGATTACATGTCTTTTTGCACCACTATATCACCCTGCTATGAAAAATATTGTTCCAGTTCGCAGGGTACTTGGAGTGAGAACAGTTTTTAATTTTATAGGTCCTCTACTAAATCCAGCCAAAGCGACCCATCAATTGATAGGCGTGTCTTCAAGGAAAATGGCAGAAAAATTAGGTAATGTTTTAATGCAATTTGGTTTGAAAAAAGTTTTATTAGTAAATAGTGATGATGGTTTAGATGAGATTAGTGTTGCAGGACCAACTCAGATTTTTGAATTTGTTCAAGGGCGGGATATGAAGACTTACAAAATTGAACCAGAGAAAATATACTTTTTAAATGATGTACAAGGTGGAGAAGTAGAGGAGAACGCTGAGATTATGAAAAATATTCTTTCAGGTAATGGCACTGACGCACAAAATGAATTTATTGCTTTAAATGCTGGGGCAGCATTGTTAGCATCTGGAGTAGTAGAAACTTTTGCAGAGGGAAAGAGTATGGCTTATGAATTAATTAAAAGTGGGACTGGTATGAAAAAGTTAGAAGAGTTAATTAAGTTTGGTAATAATTTATAAATTATAAATATGAAAAAATATTTTGTTGATAATTTAGATTCGGCTGTCAGTGGGAAGCTACTGGAGATTTTAGAACACAAAGTAAAAGAATTAATTGATTTGAAAAATGAATTAACATTAAAACAGCTTAAACAAAAAATTAATGAAAATAAATTTGGAATTCGTTCTTTTTCTAAGGTATTAGATATTGAAAATAAAATTAGTCTGATTGCTGAAGTAAAAAAGGCCTCGCCGTCCTTGGGGAATATCAATACAGAAGTCGATATTGTTGATCAGGCTATGGAGTATGAAAAAGGCGGAGCAAACGCTATTTCTATACTTACTGATTCAAAGTTTTTTAAGGGTAACATTGTTTTTTTGCAGCAAATAAAAGATAAAGTGGGGATCCCTGTTTTTCGAAAAGATTTTATTTTTGATGAATATCAGGTTTATGAATCAAAATTATATGGGGCAGACGCTATTTTACTTATGGCTACAATTTTGAAAGAAGATAAATTAATAGAATTAGTAGAGCTAACTCATAAATTGGGTTTGGGATGTTTGGTAGAAACACACACAAAAGCTGATATGGACAAAGTTCTAAAAACTAAAGCAAAAGTAATTGGAATAAATGCGCGCGATTTACAAACTTTTGATGTTGATCTAAAAAATATTATTGATTTGGCTCCTCAGGTACCAAAGGACAGGATTTTTATAGCGGAGTCTGGGGTAAAAACTAGCGAGGATGTAGCGTTGTTAAAAAAAGCCGGGGCACAAGGTATTTTAGTTGGCACAACTTTGATGCAAGCAGATAATTTACAAGAAAAAATTAAGGAATTAAAAAGTGTATGAGCAACAAAACAAAAATTAAAATTTGTGGAATAACTAACCTAGAAGATGCAAAACAAATTGCAAATCTTGGGGTTGATTATCTGGGTTTTATAATAGACTACCAACCAAGTCCTCGTAGTTTGAATTTGGACGAAGTGGCTATGATAACTACGCAAATAAAAAAAGATTTTTCTCATATTAAATTGGTTGGAGTTTTTGTAGATAAGGGTTTAGATTTTGTGCGAGAGGCAATTATTTCGTGTCATCTGGACGTGGTTCAGTTACATGGTAGAGAGTCAATTGAATATTGTAAGGATTTAAAAAATAATGCGGAGATATTTAAAGCAGTTATTATTAAAAATAAACAAGACGTTTTAAAAGCTGAAAAATATAGAGGGGTAGTTGATGAGATTTTGTTTGATGCAGGCCGTGGTAGTGGAGAGGAAATTGCTTTTGATTTGCTTGAAAATATAGAAGTGAATATTTTGGCTGGAGGTTTAGGTTTTGATAATGTAGAAAGAGCAGTTGAAAAAATAAATCCAAAAGTTGTTGATTTAAATAGTTGTTTAGAGATGTATCCAGGTAAAAAAGATTTGGAAATAGTCAGTCAGGTGGTTAGTTTAATAAAGTCTAATAATATGAAAAAGTTATTTTTTTCTACAAAATATGACGCTGATGAAAATGGGTATTTTGGAAAATATGGAGGACGTTATGTCCCAGAATTACTTAGGCCAGCATTGCAAGAATTAGAAAAAGTTTATGAGGATGCGAAGCAGGATCCATCTTTTGAGTGTGAGCTAATGGATTTGTACAAAAATTATTCTGGTCGGCCTACTCCATTGTACTTTGCTAAAAATCTAACAGAAAAACTAGATGGGGCAAAAATTTATATAAAAAATGAAGGCCTCAATCATACTGGCGCTCATAAAATTAATCATTGTTTGGGGCAAGTGTTATTAGCAAAGCGCATGGGTAAAAAACGTTTGATTGCCGAGACTGGTGCTGGGCAGCATGGCTTGGCTGTGGCGACAGTAGCCGCAAAATTTGGTTTGGAATGTACCATATATATGGGGGCAATAGACGTGGATCGCCAGAGACCGAATGTTTTTTTTATGGAACAGCTTGGAGCAAAGGTAGTGCCAGTAGAATATGGGACACAACGTTTAAAAGATGCTGTGATGGCAGCACTCCAAGATTGGATTTCTGATAGCAAAGATAGTTATTATTTATTGGGCTCAGCTTTGGGCCCACACCCTTACCCTTCTATGGTGAGAGATTTTCAAAATATTGTTGGTTTGGAAGTGAGGGAGCAGCTGGAAGTTCAAGAAGGAAAAACACCAGATTATCTAGTTGCTTGTGTGGGTGGAGGTAGTAATGCTATTGGATTATTTAATACTTTTCTAGATAATGAAAATGTGAAAATGATTGGTGTAGAAGCTGGCGGTAAAGGAGTTGAGCATATTGGTGGGCACGCATCTCGGTTACAAGGTGAAGGGAAAATAGGTGTAGTAGAAGGTTACAAATCATTTTTTCTTCAGGATGAAGATGGTCAGATACAGGGCACACATAGTATTTCAGCTGGTTTAGATTACGCTGGTATTGGTCCAGAACATGCATCTTTATTTGAAAAAGGGCGTGTACAGTATGAATCTGTAAATGATGAAGAAGTTTTGAATGCTTTTCAACTTTTGGCAAAAACAGAGGGAATTTTGGCAGCCCTTGAATCTTCTCATGCCGTAGCTCATGCTATCAAATTAGCTCCAACTTTGGATAAAGAAAAAATCATTGTGGTTAATCTATCTGGTAGAGGTGATAAAGATTTATTTATAGTTGCAGAGGAATTTGGTGGTAGTGGATGGAAAGATTATTTAAAGAGTAAAGTAAAATAATATGAATTTAATAGATAAACAAAATCAAAAGATAAAAGAAGAAAATAGACTTGGTCTGATGACTCATGTTGTGGCTGGCTATCCAAATTTGGAAGAAACAAGAAAAATTATTTTGATGATGGTTGAACAGGGTGTGGATTTCATAGAGATACAAATTCCTTTTTCTGATCCCCTTGGTGATGGGCCAACCCTTAGAATAGCTAACACAAAAGCTCTTGAGACCGGTGTAAAAGTTAAAGATGTCTTCGAGTTGGTTAAAAATTTGAGACAAAAGGACGGTGTTAAAATACCATTACTTTTTATGACTTATTTTAATATAGTTCATCATTATGGAATTGAAAAATTTTGTTTTGATGCTAGTCAAATTGGGATTAATGGATTGATTATTCCTGACTATATTGATGAAGCAGAAGAATATGATCATTTGCGAGAATTGGTAATTAAGAATAATCTTTATTTAATTGATTTTCTTTCCCTAGACACTTCTTCTAAATATACAGAAAAAATTGGTAACAAAGCTAAAGGTTTTATTTATTGTTTTTCTCAGCGTGGTGTGACAGGTACTCGTGATGATATGGTTGAAGAGTTGGGTGGTCATTTAAATAAGATTAAGAGTATTACAGATTGTCCTTTGGCAGTGGGTTTTGGTATTTCAAAAGCAGAGCATGTCCAGGATCTAAGAGGAAAGGCCGATACAGTTATTGTTGGTAGTGCTGTGATAAAAGCATATAATGAGAGAGGTTTAAATGGAGCTAAGGAAAAAGTACAGGAGATTGTGTCTGCTCTAAAGTAGGGGTATTATCCACATAGAAAATTGACTTTTTTGGCTTAATTATATATAGTATATTCACTATGAATAGAGAACAACAATCATTTTACTTTTACTTTTGGAAAACCTCTTAAGTCGGGGCATTGTTCGTATATTCAAAAATATATATAGAAACAAGGACCTCGACAAGAGGTTCTTTTATTTATGTCAAAAACTCGAAATATCAAAAAGTCTATTATAAATATGAAATTGAGAATTAATACAACTCAGGAGCTAAACGGAAGTGTTACTCCACCAAGCTCAAAGTCACAAACTATAAGAGGGCTTATTTTGGCTATCCTTGCCAAAGGTACTAGCATATTGCACAATCCGCTTGAGTCAGATGATACTGATGCGGCAATTGATGTATGTAGAGGTCTTGGTTCTGAGATTATAAAAGAAGGAAATTCTTTGGTAATAAAAAGCAGTGGAGTTCCTTTGAAAAATATTGGCAAAGAATTAAATTCCAAAAATTCTGGAATTACAACTCGATTTGTTATGCCATTGCTCGGACTTAGAAAAGATAATAATGAGGAAATAATTTTGAACTGTGGTGATCAGATGAAACAACGACCTCTTGGCCCAATGATTAATTCATTAAAAAAATTTGGAATGAATATTGATTCTGAAGATGAGCGATGCCCATTAAAAATTTCTGGAACACTGCAAGGTGGAAGTGTTGAGGTGGATGGAACTACTTCACAATATGTATCTGCACTATTATTATCAGCATCTTATGTAAAACAAGATGTTGAAATAGTTGTGCGAGATTTACACGAGCGCCCTTATGTAGATATGACATTGCAATGGCTTACAGAAGCTGGGATCAAATATACTCATGAGCAAAAAGAGAACGTAGATATTTATAAAGTTAAGTCAGGACAAACATATCAACCGTTTGAAAAACAAATTCCAGTTGATTTTTCTTCACTCTCTTATCCTCTTGCAGCAGCATGTATGATTCCTGGAGAAGTAGTGCTTAAAGGAATTGACATGAATGAGAATCAAGGTGATAAAAGGCTCGTGTATATATTAAAAGAAATGGGTGCAGATATTGAAATAAATAAAGATCGTTTAATTATTCGCGGAGGTAAGCCTTTATACGGTTTAGAAATTGATGCTAATGATATCCCAGACATGCTTCCTACACTTGCAGTAATTGGTACGTATGCACAGGGTAAGACAAAAATAGTAAATGTAGCCCAAGCTAGAATAAAAGAGACAGATCGTATTCACTCTATGGCAACTGAATTAAAAAAGATGGGTGCTGAGATTGAAGAACAAGAAGATGGGCTTGTAGTCGAAAAAAGTTATTTACGCGGTAGTGCATTGCACGGTTATGAGGATCACCGAACGATTATGGCACTTAGTCTAGCTGGGATGATTGCACAAGGTGAGACAGTTATTGATACTGCAGAAGGTATATCAAAAACATTCCCAAATTATGTACAACTGATGCAAGAATTGGGAGCAAAAATAAAATAATTAATTACTTTATATGAAACATATTATATTAATAGGGTTTAAACATACAGGTAAGTCAGCTGTGGGAGCTGAATTGGCAGTGGAGCTTGGCAAAGAGCATGTTGATATTGATGCTATAGCAGAACAGAGACACAAAGAAAGGCATGAAGAGGAATTAAACTCACGTCAAATTGTACAAAAACATGGGCTTGATCATTTTAGAGGTCTTGAAAAGGAAGTATTGCGAGAAATTATGGAGTCTAATGATTCTCAAATCATTTCACTTGGTGGCGGTACGATTGTAGATGAAGAAAATCGTGATATGATCAAGGGTCATACAATAGTACATGTGACTGCACCGCGTAGTATTGTTTACGAGCGCATTATGGTAAATGGTAAGCCGGCGTTTTTTCCAGATGGTGAAAATTCATTTACGACTTTCAAAAATATATGGAATGAACGCGAACCACAATACGAAGCAGTCTCGAGTATGACTGTAAATAATGATAATTCATTAGAAAGTGCTGTAAAAGAAATTAGGACAGCATTACATATTTAATATGAAAAGTATTTTATTAATACACGGGCCAAATCTAAACATGCTTGGTAAGCGTGACAAAAATCACTATGGTGATTTGACATTGGAAAGTTTGGAAACCCTTGTTACAGATGAGGCCTCAAAGCATGATATTGAAGTAGATTCATTTCAGTCAAATCATGAGGGTATTCTTATTGATTTTCTACAAGAAAAGAGCGAACATGCTCAAGGTATTATAATTAATCCTGGGGCGCTGACTCATTATAGTTATGCTTTGCATGATGCTCTCGCTGATACCGGGATACCATGTGTAGAAGTACATTTGTCAAACGTGGAAAATCGTGAAGAATGGAGAAAAGTTTCAGTTACTGCTCCTGCATGCATTGCAAAGATTAGTGGTAAGAAAGAGAATGGGTATATAGAAGCTTTGGAATTATTAATTCAAAAAATATGAATGCAATAATAGGTATTCCATTGGAACATAGTATGAGTCCAGTATTGCATAATGAAATGTATCGACTTCTTGATATTGAAACAGAGCTTATAAAGGATGAGTATAAAGATATTACAAGTTTGGTCGATCGAATTAAAAATAATCCATATGATCTCACTGCTGTCACCATGCCATACAAAGAGTCTATTATTTCTTTGCTTGATGAAGTGGACGCGGAAGCTAGAGAAATAGGATCAGTAAATACTGTAGTAAATAAGAATATCGTTTTGAAAGGGTATAATACTGACGTCTATGGTATTGAATATGCTCTGCGAGATACAGAATTGAAAGATAAAAATATTTTGATTATCGGAGCGGGTGGAGTTGCACGAACTGTGATGTACGTTGTAAACAAATTAGGTGGAAATATTTTGTGTGTAAATCGTACGAAAGAAAAAGCAGAAAAGTTGGTAGAGAAGTTTAATGGAAAAGTTGTAGAACTAGAAAATATAAAACCAGAAGATATTGATGTAATAATTAATACAACATCAATTGGCATGTATCCAAATATAGATGAGAGTCCAGTACCTAAAGAATTATTGCGCTCAAATCAAACAGTATTTGACATTGTATACAATCCAGTGGAAACGAAACTTTTACAACACGCAAAAGATATAGGGGCAAAAACTATTTCTGGACTGGATATGTTTATTGCACAAGGAGTAAAACAGGTAGAGTTGTGGCAGGGTGTGACAATACATACAGAGAAGTACATTGATCAATTGAGAGTCTTATTAATAAATAAAATTAAATCTTAAGAAAGATCCTTCGCCCTCTTTGGGGCTCAGGATGACACGGCCTATGAAAATGAATATAATAAAAAAATTACCAAGTACAGAAGAAATTATCCAACGCTTTCCTCTTTCTGAAAAAGCATGTGAACAAATTGAGAAAGATAAGCAAGAGATAAAAGATATTTTGGCTGGACGAGATGGCCGTATATTTCTTGTTGTTGGACCATGCTCTGCATGGCCTATGGAGGCAACACTTGAATATGCAAAACGCCTCAAAAAATTAAGTGAAGAGGTTGGAGACAAGATCAAGTTAATTTTACGTGTGTATATTCAAAAACCACGCACGAGAAAAGGATGGACTGGTCCAGCTATTCAACCGGATCCTTTTTCTTCACCAGATATTGAAGAGGGTATCACTTACTGTAGAAAATTGATGGTAAAAGCAATAGAATTAGGAATGCCCATTGCTGACGAGGCTCTTTTTACTCACAATGCCAAAGGTTTTTTGGAATTGTTGTCATGGGTAGCTATTGGTGCTAGAAGTTCTGAAGATCAAGAGCATAGAATTTTTGCCTCAGCAATTGACGCTGCAGTCGGTATGAAAAATCCAACATATGGTGCTCTTGATATTGCCGTTAATAGTATTGTGGCTGCACAAGGTTCTCACACAGCTGTCTTTGATGGTAACCAGGTTGAGACCTCAGGTAATGATTACGCGCATTTAGTCTTACGTGGTGGGGTGGATGGCCCAAACTATCATATTGAACATATTATTCAAGCAAAGAATTTGATGGAAGAGCATAATGTAAAAAATCCTTCTGTGGTCATAGATGCTAGTCATGATAATTGTCGTATTTCTGGGAAAAAAACATTGGAGCGTCAAATTCAAGTGGTTCACGAAGTGGTAAGTAATTTGAAAGATTTTCCAGAGTTGCGTAGTATAGTAAAGGGCTTTATGATTGAGAGTTTTCTAAAAGATGGAAATCAAAGTGTAAATGTAGATAAGCCAGAAGAAATTGATTTGGATGGAATGTCTATCACAGACCCGTGTTTGGGCTGGGAAAAGACTGAGAAATTAATTCGCGAATTAGCCACCAAACTTTAGTTTTATGACTAAGAAACAAATAAAACTTAAAATAAAATTACCAGATACCCGTGGGCAAGAGTATGATGTTTTGATTGGTAAAGATTGGTTAGGATCTTTGCTAAAGCTAATAAAAAAACAAGACATATCAAATATCGTGATTGTTACAGATAATAATATAGAGAAATTATATGCTAATAAATTGTTACATAGTTTAAAGGGTAAACTTGGAGCTTACAATGTAAGACTTATAATTTTCCCTGCTGATGAGAAAAATAAAAATCAAAACACAGTGGCCAAATTACAAGAAGAAATGTTCAAATACAAATGTGGGCGTGATACTTTTGTAGTTTCAATAGGTGGGGGCGTGGTTGGGGATGTGGCTGGCTATACCGCGGCCACCTATATGCGAGGTATTCCATATGTTCAAGTCCCAACAACTCTATTAGCTATGGTAGATAGTTCAATTGGTGGTAAGACTGGAGTAAATACAAAATATGGGAAAAATTTAGTAGGTTCTTTTTATCAGCCACAAGCTGTTTATGTGGATGTTGAATTTCTGAAAAAATTATCTCAAAGACATTTGATAAATGGCTTAGTAGAGGCAGTTAAGATGTTCGTTACTCATGATAGAGAGATGTTCCAGTTTGTGGTAAATAATTATAATAAAATTCTAGACTTAGATAAAAAGGTTTTAGAAAAAATAATAAAACGAGCTATAGAAATAAATATAGAAATTATTCGCCAAGATGAAAAAGAAAATGGTGAACGTGGTTTACTTAATTTTGGTCATACTATTGGTCATGCAATTGAAAAGCTAAGTGGTTATAAGATACTTCATGGTGAAGCTGTAGCTCTGGGTATTTTGGTGGAAGCAAAAGTCGCTGAGTTGCTAGGTAAATTACCGCACAAAGCTTTTGTTGAAATAGAAAGTTTTTTTTGCGAGTTAGTGGATATAAAAAAATTGAAAAGTTATAGTATCCAAAGTATTTTAAAAGAAACAAAATTGGATAAAAAAGTCAGAGCAGGGGAGGTTAAGTACGTATTGGTAAAAAATTTAGGCAGAGTCTGCAGGCAGGGTGGTAAATTTGTACATACAGTTGATGAGAAAATTGTTAAACAAGCTTTAACCCTCCTTCGCTAAAGCTACGGCGGGCAAGAATATTATAATTAATTTTATGGCAGGAAATATATTTGGACAATTATTCAAGATTACAACATTTGGTGAGTCCCATGGTGTGGGAGTCGGTGTTGTTATTGATGGATGTCCTGCGGGGCTTGAGGTCACTAGGGAAGAAATTCAAGTGGAGCTCGACAAGCGTAGACCAGGACAAAGTGATCTCACCACCCCACGTCAGGAAAAAGACCAGGTGGAAATTTTGTCTGGTATTTTTGAAAATAAAACACTCGGCACTCCAATTGCTCTACTGGTTAGAAATGAAGATGCAGATTCAAAAAGTTATGATGGCATTAAAACTAAATTTCGACCTGGACATGCAGATTATGTATATGAGGAGAAATACGGTGTACGTGATTATCGTGGTGGCGGTAGAGCTTCTGCACGAGAAACTATTGGACGTGTTGCAGCCGGAGCCATTGCGAAGAAAATTTTGAAAAATATAATAGTAGAGGCACGTCTTGTACAGGTAGGAAAAGCTACACAAGAAAAAGATTTTTCAAAAGAAATTGAAGATGCAAAAAAAGATGGTGATTCAGTTGGTGGTGTGATCGAGGTGATAGCAAAAAATGTTCCTGTTGGTCTTGGTGAGCCAGTTTTTCACAAACTTTCAGCAGATCTGGCACATGCACTTATGACTATTCCAGCTACAAAAGGTGTAGAGATTGGAGATGGATTTGAAAGCGCAGCAAAACTAGGGTCAGACAATAATGATGAAATGGAGACCGTTAATGGTGAGGTGAAAGCAAAGACAAACCATGCAGGTGGTATTGTAGGAGGAATTTCTAATGGTGAGACAATCATATTGCGAGTAGCATTCAAGCCAACATCAAGTATTGCAAAAAAGCAAAATACCGTTGACAAAGATGGAAATGAAGTCGAGATATCTGTACAAGGAAGGCATGATCCATGTGTTGCTCTTAGGGCAGTGCCTATTGTAGAGGCGATGACCAATCTAGTTTTGGTAGACCATTATTTACTTAGTAAAATTTCAAAACTATGAGTACAAAAATATCCGTATCTGGTGAAGCTGGATCTTTTTCTGAAGAGGCTGGTTTGCTTTATGCACAGCGACAAGGTCTGGAAAATCCAGAAATTGTTTTTTCTATTGATATGGAAGGCGTTTTGAAATCAGTTACAATCGGTGAGGCAGAGTACGGCGTATTTCCTGTGGTAAATTCTAGAGGTGGGCTTGTGCAAACTGCATTTGAAGCAATGGGTAAGTATAATTTTTCTCTTGTTGATGAACTGTGGTTTGAAGTATATCAATGTCTCATGGTTAGCCCGGGAGTAGAAAAGAAAGAAATTACAAATATTACAACACATCCACAAGCAATTTCTCAATGTGAGCGTTATATCAAACGTGAATTTCCAAATGCAAAACTCAATGATTGGGAAGATACAGCAAAAGCAGCCAAGGACTTGGCAGAAGGATTATTGTCACGTGATACAGCAGTAATTGCACCAGCACGTAGTGCTCAAATTTATAAGTTAGATTTATTAGATAAGGGTATCCAGGATAATCATCCGAATTTGACTACATTTATTGTGGTTAAGAAATAATATGAAAATAGGAATTATTGGACATGGACGTTTTGGAGCTTTATGGGCCTATTGTATGAAGAAATTTGGTGATGTTGTGATTCATGACAAAGAAAATGAGAATCTGGAAGAAGTTTTGAATGTTGATTTATTATTTTTACTTGTACCAATTTCTGAGATTAAAAATGTGTGTAAAGAAATATCAGATAAACTTAATGAAAATACAATTGTAGTAGACGCATGCTCAGTAAAAGTAAAGCCAGTTGAAGGTATGAAAAGTGAACTAAAACACAGTCAACCAATTATTGCCACACATCCTTTGTTTGGTCCTGATTCCGTAAAGCGTCTTGGATTAGAAGGGCAAAAGATTGTGGTGTCCAAGGTTCGTGTTACTGAGGGTCAACTGAGTTTTCTAGAGAGTATGCTAAAAAAGATGAAATTAGAAATTATCCATGCTACACCAGAAGAACATGATAGACAGATGGCACGTTCTCAGGCTCTAGTACATTTTCTTGGCCGTGGTTTGGGAGATTTGAAATTAGAAGATCAACAAATTGCTACTCCAGATTACAATTCATTATTGGAAATTAATGATCTGGTAAATAATGACACATGGGAATTATTTTTTGATATGCAGCTACATAATCCATTTGCCCGTGAGATCCGTGAAGAATTACTTACATCTTTAAAAAATTTAGAATCTAAAATAGAAAGTTATGAATAATTTACAAGATTTTAGAAAAGAAATAAATAACATAGATCGTTCAATTTTGGAATTATTACAAAAACGTTTTGAGGTTGCCAAGGAAATTGGATTGTTAAAGATGGATAGTAATGTAGAGGATAATGATAGGGAGCAGGAGCTTTTTGCAATGTATAAAAGCATTGGTAATGAATTAGGTTTAGATAAAGAATTTGTTAGAGTTATTTTTCAGAAAATTATTGATGAATCAAAAAATATCCAAAGAAAAATATGAATATAAAGACACACCTACAACTAGAACCATCAGTGACCATGGAGATTAATGCATCGGTACTTAAGAAAAGAACACAGGGTCAGCACGTATACAATTTATGCGCTGGTGAGCCTATGATAGACACTCCTGACGTTGTAAAACGAGCTGTAATGACAGCTTTGGAAAATAATCATACACATTATCCACCCATGGCAGGATTGTTAGAATTACGCCATGCCGCATCTGAATGGATGAATAATGATTATGGTGCAGATTTTGAAGTAAGTAATTGTGCCGTTACTCCAGGTGGAAAATTTGGGTTGTTTTTATTATTGAAATCTCTTTTAAAATCAGGCGATGAGATACTTACTCCAGCACCATATTGGGTTTCATATCCAAGCATTGCAAAATTGTTTGGTAGTGTTCCAGTTATCATTGATACTGATGAAAACGACGATTGGAAGTTGGATGTTAAAGAACTAGAAGGTAGTATTACTAAGAAAACAAAAATATTATTATTAAATAATGCATCTAATCCCACAGGCGTATTATATACGCGTGAGGAACTAAAAGAAATTTTGGATGTAGCAAAGCGTCATAATATTATTGTAATTTCAGACGAAGTATATAGTGGACTTGTGTATGATGGTGAGTTTGTGTCATGTGGATCATTTGAAGAACATCGAGACCATACTTTTATTGTGCAGAGTTGTTCAAAACAATTTGCTATGACAGGTTTGCGAGTCGGATTTGTATTTGGCTCAGAGGAAATTATTTCTACCGTGATCAACCTTCTTGGTCAAACAATAAGTGGTGTAACAACCATTAGTCAGTATGCAGCACTTGCTGGCTTTAAGCATAGAAATGATATTGCGCCTCTGGTTCGTAGTGAAATGAAAAAACGTCGTGACGTGTTTGTAAACACATTTAATAAATTATTTTCTAGTAAAATAAGTTATCCCGCTTCAGCTTTGTATTGTTTTATTCCCATGTCTGCTTTTGGTGTTGAGGGTCAGGATTCAGTCGAATTTTGTAAAGATGTATTGAACAATACTAATGTTGCTATGGTGCCAGGTATTGCATTTGGCAAAGAAGGGTATATCAGATGTGCTTTTGGGGAGAATGAGGAAGAATTGAAAGAGGGGTTAGAGAAGATAAAAGATTATCTAGAAACAAGGTAAAGTACCTTGTTTTTTTGTTAATTTTACGGTAATATGACAGTACATCAATTTTATATACGCGCGAGGTAAGAGAGATTCTTCGCTTCGCTCAGAATGACAACACTATGAAAAAGAAGATTATTTATTCGGGTATCCAACCAACAGGTAATTTGCATATTGGTAATTATTTAGGAGCAGTGAAAAACTGGGTTACTTTGCAGAATTCTGGAGAATACGAATGTTATTTTTGTATTGTTGATTATCATTCACTAGCAGGCAATATTAGCGCAAAAGATCGCCATGATCAGATAATCCGGACAGCTGCTGAACTTATTGCCGCAGGTATTGATCCAGAAAAATCAGTTTTTTATGTTCAGTCTCACGTACCAGAACACACTGAGCTTGCTTGGGTTTTTAATACAGTAACACCTATCGCAGAGTTAGAGCGCATGACACAGTTCAAAGACAAATCAGAGCACCAAGCAAAAAATATTAATGCAGGACTTTTTACTTATCCAATTTTACAAGCAGCTGACATCCTTCTTTATCACGGAACTCACGTGCCAGTTGGCATTGATCAGGTTCAACACGTTGAATTGACCCGAGATGTCTCTCGCTGGTTTAACAAGCGTTACGATAAATACTTTCCAGAAACAAAAGCATTGCTTACAGAAATTCCAAAAGTAATGAGTTTACTAGAACCAATGAAAAAAATGAGTAAAAGTTTGGGAGAAGGTCATGTAATCGAACTTGCAGATGAGCCAGAAGTAGTAAGTAAAAAATTGAAAAAAGCAGTAACTGCGACAGAAGGTGGGGACAAAGCACCTGGAGTAGAGAATTTACTTACCTTGCTTGAGCAATTTGGTAGTAAGGAAGCATCTAGTAAATTTAAAGAAGCAGAAAAAGATGGATCAATCCGGTATGGAGATCTAAAATCAGCACTCGCTAATGAAATTTCAAATTATTTTGCAGATTTTCGTACCAAGCGAAATGAATTGTTAGAAGATCACGATAAGATTGCAGAGATTTTGATGGAAGGAGCCAAAAAGGCAAGTGAGGTTGCGGGGAGTACTATGAATGATGTGAGGAAGATGGTTGGTATTCGGTAGGATTGACAAAGACCTCTATTTATGATATTATATAGTTATATGAAATACATTTCTCTAAATAATAATAGCAATAATAATGCGCCCAGCGGGATGTAGTTTTTCATATTTGTAAAAATTCTAAATCCCGCTTCAAGTAAGCGGGATTTTTATTCCGAGGTAGTTCAGTGGTAGAACGCTGTCCCGATTATAGCTCCTCGATAGTTCAATTGGTAGAACAACTGGCTGTTAACCAGTAGGTTCCAGGTTCGAGTCCTGGTCGAGGAGCTATCATCGGGAGATGTCACAGGTTCGAACCCTGTCCTCGGAGCAACAGGACTCGGACTTTATGGTTTGAGTCTTTTTTATATATAAAATTTAGACCACCTACATGGTATCAATATATAGCGTCGCATATAATTTAAATTTAGTGTATACTATATAATATAACATTTTAATGTTTTTACTGTGAGCAAATCAAAAGTCAATATAATCTTTATTGTAATTTCTTTATTATTATTTTTTTTATTTTGGTATAATTTATTGCAAATTGATATAGGCGAAGAATTTAAAACAGTGTTGTCCCTTATGACATTTCTTTTTGCTGTGTTTACGGGATTTTTTATTTCACGCCAGGGTCAAAGATACAGCAGTATGCGTGATTATATAGCTGATTTTGATGGTGAAATGACCACAATTTACAGGCAATCACGCCATTTGTCGCCTACCATGAAAAATAAAATAGAAAATATAATCAAAAAAGAATACAAAAAAATAATAATACTTGGTCATTGGGATGTGCCGTTTGTATTAAAATCCAAACTTATAATTGATATACATGCCACACTAGACGGTTTTAGAAAAAAAGAAAAATTAAATCCGATTGAGAATGTGGTTTTGACAAGGATTTTTGTTGCAACGGCCGGTATGCAACGCGCAAGAAAGCGTGTAATTTCGCTTGGGAATGAGAATATTCCCACATTACAGTGGGTTGTTATCATTTTGTTGGCGACCATGCTAATTCTTCTGCTCAATGGATTGCAGACGCCGACTATTCTTTTTGGAACAATTGTAAAAGCAATTTTTGCTACAGTCGTACTTCTTACACTTCTAATGCTTAAGAAATTTGATGACTTGTCTTTTTTTGAAGTATCAGTAGGTGACACATCAGCCAGAGACGTCCTTGGCATTATGGCAGGAAAAAAATAACTAACCAATAAGGAATATTATTTTTTTGGAAGGGCAAAGCACTTAGTTCGGAAGACATTATAGGAGGGTTAACTAGTATGACCGCTGTAGCCTTGCTCCATTTTAAAAACTTAATAAATAGATAGAAACATCCTAAGCAGATGTTTTTTATTTCGTAGAAAAAGCTAATGTTTGCTGGAATATTGTTAGTTAGTTTATCAGTTTAGCACATTCCATAGTTCTTAATGCGTTCAACAGAGGGAGTCAAAAATCAGTTTTATTAAACTGATTTTAGTTTGTAAAAAGAGAGCCAGAGTGCTAAAATGGAGTAACTTAATAATATATATTATGAACATAATCTATCTAGACACAGAAACAACTGATGCAGACGAGAATGCCAGATTAATACAGCTTGCGTACAAAAATGCTGCAAATGGAGAAGAGGTAAATGAATATTTTAAACCACCAGTACCTATTTCATTTGGGGCAATGGCTGTTCATCATGTTACAGCAAAGATGGTGGAGAACAAGCCCGCGTTTGAGGGTAGTGAACATAAACAAAAGATAACTGAACTTTTGGAAGACAATGTTTTGGTGGCGCATAATGCTCATTTTGATATGAGGATTTTGAAAAATGAGGGTGTGGAGACAAAAAAATATATAGATACTTTGCGTGTCGCGCGTCATATTATAGATAGCGAAAGTTATGGCTTACAATATTTACGTTACTCACTGGACTTTAATATAGAGGCTGTAGCTCATGATGCGTGGGGAGATATTTTGGTTCTTGAGTCTTTGTTTGAATATCTCAAGATGCAGGTTGCAGAGCAATATTCCCTTGCTTCAGAAGATGATATTGTGGAGAAGATGCTTGAACTCACTCAGATGCCAGTACTTCTCGATGCGTTTGTTTTTGGAAAGTACAAAGGGGAGAAGTTTGCCGATGTTGCAAAGAAAGATCAAGGATATTTGGAATGGCTACATGGCAGTGAGACAAGTAAGTCTCTACATGAACAAAATGAAGATTTGGTTTATACCCTTAAAAATTATATTGATAAGTTATAACATAATATTATGACTAAAACACAAGAAGAATACAATATCTCAGGAGACAGGTTAGTTTCAAAGATAAAAGAAATTGTAAAAGAGGGAAATGCGCGAAAGATTATAATTAAAAAGGAAGACGGAGAGACGTTGATTGAATTTCCACTTACGATTGGCGCGGTCGGTGTTTTGGTAGCACCAATTGTTGCTGCAGTTGGGGCTCTTGCAGCACTTGTTACAAGCTGTACTATAATTGTGGAGAAAAAATCAAAAGAAGAGAAATAATTATAAGCTTTAAACAAAAAATCGTCTTCAGGCGATTTTTTGTTTTATATTGCACATTATAATAATATGGTATACTACATATATCATTTTTAATCCATGTCTTATGGACAATACTTCAATCAAAAGTACACCAAAGGATGTATTTTTGCATCTATTTAATATAGTTACATTCTACTTGAGTGTTATAGGGTTTATCACACTCTATATCCAGTACATCAATGTACTATTTCCCGATAAACTTAATTATTATTTCACAGCAATTGCTCAGGGAGTACGATGGTCAACGTCAGTTCTGTTTATCTCAATAATCGCATATGTCATTACTTCATGGATGCTTGAAAAAGATTTGAAACAGCACAAAGAAAAAAGAAATCTCAAATTACGTAAATGGCTTATATATTTTACATTGTTTATTTCTGCAGTTACAATCATAATTGACCTAATGACATTTGTATACAATTTTCTTGATGGTGAATTAACAACAAGGTTTGGGTTGAAAGTGCTTGTAGTATTACTTGTCGCGGCAGCTGTATTTGGATATTATATGTGGGATTTGAAACGTACAGATGCTAAGACAAATATTCCAAGAATTTTAGCCATTGTAGTACTCGTAGTTTCATTTGGAAGTATTATTGTTGGATTTTTTATCATTGGTACGCCAGCTGATCAGCGTGAGCGACGCTTTGATGAACAGCGTGTAGGAGATTTGCAACAAGTTCAGAGTATGATTGTGGATTATTGGATACAAAAAGAAAAATTACCAGAACAATTGGTCGATTTGGAAGACAGTATTTCTGGATTTGTAGTACCTACTGATCCAGCAACAGATCAGGTTTATGAATATATTATAGTTGATGAGCTTGCCTTTGAGCTTTGTGCTGTATTTACTCGGTCCAACGATGATGATGTAAGTTCTAACTTTAGAGAAGAGTACTTTGGCCCAATGATGTATAATGAAAATTGGGACCACAACTCTGGCAGAGTGTGTTTTTCACGAACTATAGACCCGGAGTTGTACAAAGATTCTGATGGAGAAATGCTTAGGCCAAAGCCAGTAATGATGAGATAAATTTTTTAAATAAATTAAAATCGCTCTGATATATTAGGGCGATTTTTTTATAATAAATAGTTTAATATTCTTTCCTTACTTTTTGTCACCAAAAAGTAACAAAAAGTGCCTGGGTGACTGAACTCGCTACGGTACAAAGAAGTAAGCATTCAGAGCCTACAATGACGCTCAAACAAGCAGTCACCCCGGACCCCATTGTTAATTATACAACGAACATTAAATGTGACCAAGTAAAAACTCACCAGTATACAGTGAGTTTTTACTTTATAACTTTTCAACTTGTTAACTTTATAACTCCTTAGTCATATCTCACAACACCCTTTTCAAAATTCACACGATAGTGGGCAATTGCGAGTTTGAGTTTGTGATAGTCAAAATTACCTTGAAATGTGTTGTACAGTGTTTTTAGTTTGTTAGGTATGCCATTAATTTTTATTTCTCCGATTATTTTTTTGAGATCACTTTTACTTATGAAGTTTGAAATATTTATATCATAGCCTTGCTCATACAAGTCAGCAAGGTGAGCATAGATTGTCTGCTCTTTTAGATCTCTTTCGCGTGCGATCTGAGGGACTGGCATGTTTTTTTGGTAATATACGTAAGTGATTTGTTGAGTGGTTCCTTGAGTTTGTTTTCCTTGTTTGTCACGTGCTTGAGCAAAGTCTGCAATTGCTGCGATAAATTGTTTTCCATATGAATTATATTTTTTGTCCCCTACACCTGTGATCTTTTTCATTGCATGTTCGTTCATTGGTTTTTGGCTTGTCATTTCATCGAGTGTTGCATCATTAAATACAAGATATGGCGGGATGTCATGACTGCGAGCAATACCTTTTCTGAGTTCACGCAAAATCTCGAAGAGTTCCTCGTCAGCAGTTTGTCTTGCTGATTTTGGTTTACTTGCCTCTACACGTTCTTTTGTTCTTTGTTCAATTGATTCGAGTGTTACAAATTCAATTTTCTTATTTCCAAGCAACACTTCTTTTCCTAGAGGCGTAATTTTTAGATTATAATTTTGATCATAAGCAATATCAATTAGACCCATGTTGAGCATTTGGAGTAGATAGTGTTGCCAATCTGGAGGTGAAATATCTTTGCCAGCTCCATACGTCTTTATCTTGTCATAGCCATTCATGAGAATTTCTTGTCTACTTGAACCACGTAATACATCAATTAGCATGTGAGTACCTACATTTTCATTTAGTCTATATATCGCAGATAAAGCTTTTTGTGCTATATCAGTTCCGTCCATTATTTCAGGAGGATTTTTGCATACATCGCAATTATTACATTTTTCTTCTCTGTGTTCTCCAAAATATGATAATAAAATACGTCTACGACAAATAAGTGCATCAGCATACTGTTGCATACGATCAAGTTTTGCGAGTTGCAAATTTGGCTGACCACTTTCTGTTGCAAATCTCTTTAGGAGTATCACATCAGCCATTGTATAAAATAATATTGTTTCACTAGGAAGCCCATCTCGACCTGCACGACCAATTTCTTGATAATACCCTTCTATATTTTTTGGTAGATTGTGATGAATAACAAATCGTACATTAGATTTATCAATTCCCATACCAAATGCAATTGTAGCTACGATAATCTGAGTTCGTCCATGGATAAAATCTTCTTGTGTTTTGGATCTGGTATGTGAATCCATGCCAGCATGATAATGTGAGGCGCGTACATTTTCTTGTTGCAGGGCAGCGGCTACCTTTTCTGTTTGTTTACGACTTAGGCAGTATACAATTCCAGACTCTTTATTACTTCCTTTTACAAAATCAATAATAGCTTGCAATCTTTTACGTGCAGGTAGTACTGTCAGACGTAAATTTGGTCTATCAAAAGATGAAATAAATATTTTGGGATTTTTGAGACGAAGTTGAGTCACAATATCTTTGCGTGTAATTTTGTCAGCAGTAGCAGTGAGTGCAATTATTGGAATATTTGGAAACCTACTCTTTATCTGACCAAGTTTTGTATATTCTTTTCTAAAGTCATGCCCCCACGAAGAAATACAATGAGCTTCATCAATAGCAAAAAGGGATACATCTATTTTTCTGAGTAAGTTTTGAAAAGCTTGTGTAACAAGTTTTTCCGGAGAAACATACAAGAGTTTTAACTCACCATTTAGAAGAGTCTGTTCCACTTCGTGCGTTTCAGTAGTATCAAGTGAGCTGTTGAGAAAATTTGCTGCAACACCATTTTCAATTAAACCTTCTACCTGATCTTTCATGAGCGCAATTAATGGTGACACCACAATAGTAACCCCAGGTAAGAGTGTGGCAGGAAGCTGGTAACACAAAGATTTACCACCGCCAGTAGGCATTAGTACTAGACAATCTTTTTCTTTAAGAACTGTGTCTACAATCTCTTCTTGGACATCTCGGAATTCGTTAAATCCAAAGTTATGCTTGAGTGATTTTTTGATTTTTTCTGGAGTCATGAAAAGAGTAAAAAGTTGAAAGTTATAAAGTTTATAAAGTTATTTTTTTATGAGGTTTAGTTTTTGTTTGCGAGTTAATTTTTTTATAACCATTTCTCTTTTTGTTGCGAGGCTTCTATTTTTACATTTTTCTGTGTAGACAAGAGAAAAGGGGAGGCGTGTGCGTACATATTTTGACCCAGTTCCTTGTTTATGGATATCCAGTCGCTTATTTAGATCTGTGGCTATACCTGTGTAGAGTGATTCATCACTGCATTTTATTATATATAGTGTATACATAGGAAATGTATTATAACAGAGATAATAATATGGTGCTATTATTGCTTTTTTTGTAAAAGACGTTTATTATTAGAATAACAGTCCACAACGTCTTAGGGGAAGATGATGCAACCTGGACAGGAGATTCCTATCCTCACCCCGGACCCGGAGACCAATCACATTCTGTTTTTGGGGCTCGACCCAGGCCAGAGCGTGGAAGCGCGCTGCATGTTTGAGGGCAATTGTCCTGAACAGATCAGAACTGGGTGCGCATCGTGCAAGGCCACATCCGGCGGCATCAACGGCCCTCAGGCCGTACACTAGGGGGCGCCTATGAACTCGCGAAGCCCGCCAGGGGGTGTGTTTAGCACTGCTTGGCGGGTAAATACACTGTTTGTCCTTAGGGATAAGTGACTGGACTTGACAAAATAGCTTAAATATGGTATTCTATAGCCATCAAATAACAGTGTTGTAAAACAAACAGAGTCGAGTTTGGGTCCACACTAGGTTTGATATCTTCTGCCATAGGCAGACTAACTTACTCATATTTGTTTTACAATTATGCAACAAGGTACTATTGCCAGACTTACCGATAAGGGGTTTGGTTTCATTTCTCGTGAAGGCGAAGAAAAAGATCTCTTTTTCCACGCTAACGAGCTTGTAGACGTAGAGTACAACGATCTTCGTGAAGGCGACAAAGTTGAATTTGAAGTCGAAGAAGGTCCAAAAGGCTTGAACGCTGTTAAGGTTCAAAAAGCAGCCTAACTTTCTTACAAGAATTAAAGACATCCCGACCTAGTCGGGATGTTTTTTTTGTTTTATATGTGATTTGTTTAAATATGAATCGTAATGGTATAATAGAGTCGGAAAGTTTCTAAAGTTTAAAAGTATATAAAGGGCTTTGTATATATAGAACTTTTAAACTTTTAAACTATTTACTTTTAAACTATCTACATATGCGGAGATTTTTATTCTTATCCTTGGGAATTATTGCGTTTGCTTTAGTCTTGAGCGGTGGTGGTTGTTCATTTTTGTGTACAAACGGATCTGGAACTATTGTATCAGAAGAGCGTGAGGTTCCAATATTTAATGCAGTTCATCTTCGTGGTTCAGGTAATGTGTATGTCACACAAGGTGAAGAGTTTTATGTAAAAGTACAAACTGATGATAACCTTTTGGAAGAAGTTGTGACGCGTGTACAAGGTGACATGCTTATTATTGAAAAAAGGGATGAGTCAAAATGTATCAAAGAAACGGACCAGCTTAAAATATGGGTTACCATGCCAGAGGTTAAAGGTCTTGGTATTTCCGGATCAGGAAGTATTAGAAGTGAGAACGCTCTTACAAGTATGAGTGATGATTTGGATATGGTAATTGAAGGGTCTGGTTCAATAGATCTTAATGTAGATATTTCTGGATTTGATATGCATATAGATGGTTCAGGAACGTTGCGTGTAGGAGGTAAAGCAGGATATGCAAACTTTAATGTGAATGGTTCGGGTAAATATTTTGGATTTCATCTCAAATCAGACTCAACCAAAATTAATATTAATGGATCTGGAAAAGCAGAGGTTGGTATAACAAAAGAATTAGATATTAATATTGCAGGAAGTGGAGATATTTATTACAAAGGAAATCCAAAAATTACTCAAGATGTTTCTGGTTCAGGCAGTGTTGAAGCTGTGGACGATGAAGAAGATATTGGTAAGCAAGTTTTAGAAGCAATCGATACTATGGAAGACACAAATACAGATGTACCTATAGAAAATAGTTGCGAAGTAGATGCAGATTGCGCATGTGGAATTGGCACGATGGTTTCTGAGTGTTTTTATGGTAATGACGCATTTGTAGTAGAAGACTCTGAAAGTCATTGCCCAGACTTCTGTAGTGGTATTGCAGGGAATTTAGAAATTAAATGTGTGAAGAATAGGTGTGAACAGATTAAGATTGCTCAGTAAATAATTATAGATTAAAAAACCGCATTTGTATGCGGTTTTTTGGACTATAAGGATATTTAGTTAAAACAATGCGATACTATTCAAAAATAGTAGCAGAGAAATACCGGCTGAAATGAGACAGTACAGACAATATTGTTTTATTTTTATAATTTGAACTAGTGTGAGAAATAGAGAATAGAGTAACCCAAACCCAGTTGCTCCTAGTAAAAGGAGTGGCATTATTGAAATTAAATTTGGCATTATTAAAAATATTAGAATTCCAATAAAAAGAGATATGTAATACAAAAGACCCCATATTTCATTTTTTACTCCTAGAAAATATCCCCATTTACTTTCGACAACAGCATTACAATCTTGCCCCAATGGGCATGTAAATGAAGCGCCATGAGTTTTTTTGTAATAGCGATAATATAAATATCCGGCATCAATTATTCCAGATACAGTAAGGAGGGTAAAGATAATAGTATATATGTTGTTCATTTTATATAGTCTTAATTAATATAATCATAGTATATCAAATTATGCACCATTGCGTACATTTTCTCCTATGTGCTATGCTAAAGATATTATGAAATATACTCACAAAATAGAACAAGCCATACGCAAAGCGTCTCTTCTTCATCGTGGGCAATTGCGTAAAGGCGATGGATCTACACCATTTATAGAACATCCTTTTGCAGTTGCTTTGATTTTAAATGAATATACAGATGATGAGGACATTATTATTACTGGTATTTTGCATGATACTGTAGAAGAAACAGATTATACATTTGATGATATTGAGAATGATTTTGGAAAAACAATTCGCGATATGGTTGCGTCCATGACAGAAGTAAAAAAACGTGATGAAGAAGATGTCTTATGGCTCGAGCGCAAGGAGCGTTATTTGAGTCTTATGAATAAGATGAATGAGAGTGAGTTGATTGTTAGTGCTGCAGACAAATTTCATAATTTATCTTCACTTCTTTATGATTATGAAAAAATGGGTGAAGAATTATGGAGCAAATTTAATTCTCCTGCTGACAAGAGATTGTGGTTTTACAAAGAAGCACTAAAGATTTTGAAAAAACGTTTGACCCACCCACTTGTTATAGAACTTGATAAAACATTTGAGAATGCGAAAAAGGTATTTAATATTAATCCGTGATATATGGAAGAAGAAAAAAAGCATTATGTATGTACAGGCGAATGTGGGGGTATATCACAAGAGCCTGGCATATGCCAAGCTCCGGACTGTCCGATGCATGGCAAACCTTTGGTGGAGTGCAGTTGCAAGATGCCATCACATGGTGTAGAAGAAAAGACTGAAGAGTAGTATATAAAACAAAAAATACCCGGATGCGGGTATTTTTTGTTATTCACTCTATTCTTTAATAAAAATACATTGAATTCCTCGCGCACCCAACCGAAGCTGGATGCGCGTCTCCTTGGCCGCCACGAGGGCGACCTGGTCCTAGGGCTCGATGAGCACGCACTCGCCCTCCGAGCAGTGCTCCTCTTCTTCCTCATTCTCCGTTGTGCAGTAGGAGTTGTTCGGCAGCTGCTCCCACCAGCACCACCCGGAGACGAGGTCGCAGGACCCCGGATCACAGGGATTTCCGAGGTCGCAGTTTTCGTCGTCGAGGCACGGCTCGATGTCGTGACACACCGGGAGGTGGTCGTCGTCGACCACGACGCACCGATCGGCATCCGTGTCACACCATTCCCAGGTGCACGGGTCGCCGTCGTTGCAGTCCTCGTCGGTCGTGCAGTCCGGTGCCCCGACGACACAGTGTCCAGCGGCACCACAGTGCCAGCCCTCGAGACATCCGTCGCGGCAGGAGCATGGGAGCCCCCCGCAGCGGTTGTCGCCGATGGCGCAGATGTCGCCGACGCACGCCTCGGTGTCACGATCATAGAGCATCGTCGGCGTGTTCGTGGCGATGGCGTCCGGGCTGCTCTGCATGTCCGTCATCCCGGCATCGAGCCCGGGCTGATACTCGGCCGCCTCGATGCAGCCGGGCACCAGGAAGACGAGTGCGAATGCGCTCGAGAGAGCGAGCAATCCGGTCACCGAAAAGAGGCCCGAGATCCCGACACATTTGAGAGTTTCCCGCATGGGTCTCTCCTTTCCAAATTGCGCCCGTAGGCGTTTCAGGGTGAAATATAATATTGATATTTCAAAATCATATTTCACCCTGATATGTAAAAGAACAAGTATATTATCTAACCATATTTTGCTCTGTATGTCAAGATCATGCTATTATTATACATATGCATTTATTTCGGACAAAATTTAAAAACGGCATAGTTGCGGAATTTCTTCCTCCAAAAAAAGAATCAAACAATGTTATTATTTTATGTGATGGCATGCCAGGTTTGCCTGCAAAAAAACGGCTTGTACAATTTTTGTCCAAGAAAAATTTTTGGGTATTTCATATTCGATACGCAGGTACATGGGAAAGTGAGGGAGAATTTTTATCTCACGAACCACAAGAAGATATTTTAAATATTTTGGAAGAATTTAGACAAGGCTTTAAAAGTATTTGGACTGACGAAGAATTTAAAATTAATTTGGGAAAAGTCTTTGTAATTGGTTCTAGTTTTGGTGGTACCACTGCACTTATGTCTTCTTTGAATGAAAAAATTGATAAAGTGATTGCCCTATGTCCGCCGGTTGACTGGGCAAATCAGGAAGAAACAGAACCTTTGGATGATTTTAAAAAAATTGTACGAAATGGATACACGGGTGCTTATAGATTTTCAGATGAAAATTGGGATAAGCTTGAATCTGGTAAGTTTTTCAATCCAATAAATCATACAAAAGATTTTGATCCAAAGAAAATTTTGATTATACACTCTGAGGATGACGAAGTTGTTTTATATGGTCCTGTTAAAAAATTTGCTAATGATATTAAATGTATATTCATATCACGAAAAAAAGGAGGACATGTTTCGAGCTCTTTGCTTATGAAATGGGGTATGTGGAGACGTATTAAGAAATTTTTGGTATAATGATGTTATAACTAGTAACTAGTCATTAGTTGCTAGTCACTAGTTACTAATTACTAATTTTCATGAAATATTTTATCGGGGTTTTCGTTATTCTAGTTGGGTCGCTTATGGTTATAAGGACTGATTGGTTTGTAGCGAATTTTGGGCACAGTGATTGGGCAGAGGCAAAGATTGGTAGTGGCGGTACATATCTTTTATATAAGGTGCTTGGTATTATTTTTATTATTTTATCGCTAATGGGTATGACTGGGATGCTCGGTGAAGTTATCTTTAGTGTCTTCGGCCGTTTATTTAGTGGTCTTGCATAATTATTATTTTAAATTAGGAAAGTATCTGTTTGTTTATTTATTTTGCATTAAACCCCACCCATTCCCTCCCCTATTAGGGGAGGGCTAGGGAGGGGTAACGATGTAATGATATGAATATAGATATTTTATAACTCAAAATGAGTATAGATATGAGTTATCATTCAGGAAATCATTTAATTGATCCGCAACAACTTCTCGAGCGTGCACGTGTGCACGAAGGGATGCATATTGCTGATTTTGGGTGTGGGCGTACAGGCCATGTTATTTTTCCTGGTTCAAAAATAGTTGGTGAACGAGGGATTGTGTATGCAATAGATATTCTGAAAGATGTTCTTGAAAATATTCGTCGTAGGGCAGCGCTTGAAGCACTTAATAATATCGAAACTGTGTGGGCAGACCTTGAAAAACCAGGAGGGAATGTAATTTCTCCAAAGACATTAGATGTAGCCTTTTTTGTAAATGTTTTGTTTCATTTCACTGATTATGCATTAGCACTTGACGAGGCCGCACGAATTCTCAAGCCAAAAGCACGAATTGTGGTGGTAGATTGGACAGAACGTCTTTCAACACTTGGTCCAGATGAAAATGAAGACTTGATAGACTTTAATAAAATAAAAGTGTGGGCACATAAAAATAATTTTACTATTCAAGACGATTGCAGTGTGGGACCGTATCATGGGTGCATGATATTATTCCGGCATGACTAAGACGCAAAAACAAAAGACGGGTGATTGGGGTGAGCAGTGTGCTGCCTCTTTTTTATTGAAAAAAGAATACAAGATCGTGGCACGCAATTTTTGTGTTCACAAAAAAGGAGAAATAGATATCATTGCTTGGCACGACAAAAAATATTTTGGCAAGACGCTATGTTTTATAGAAGTTAAGACAAGGAAGAATAGTGATGATGGAAGTGCAGAGAGGTCAGTAGGTAAAAAAAAGATAACCTCTCTTTTCACTGCAGCACATGAATATTGTATGCAATATAATATAGATATCGATCATACAGCAATACAATTTGAGCAAATAAGCCTATATTTTGTAAGTGGAAGGTTACAGATCAATCATTATGACATACCTGTAGACTAGATTTTGGATTTGACAAAGACATTGAATTGTGGTATTGTATATACACGCTAGCATTATCAAATGCTAGTTTTTTTATAAATAAAATTCGGGTATCCGAATATAAATAAAACTATATGAGTAGTGAGATCGCTAAATCAATCCAGTTTATCTGTGATGAAAAAGGGCTTAACTATGACACTGTCATGGAAGCTTTGCAGTCAGCTTTAGCAGCTGCATATCGTAAAGATTTTGGTAATAGACAACAAAATATTTTTTGTATTTTTGATCCAGAAACAGGGGATATGAAAATGTGGGATGAAAAAGAGGTTGCTGAAGATTTTGACGAAGAGCAGCTTGAAAAAGATCAAGAGGAACTTTCTAAGCGTCGTGAAGAAGCGCGCAAAGAAGAACGTGAGTTAAGCGAAGAGGAGATTGAAGATCTTATCCGTTTTAACCCAAAAACTCAGATTATGATATCTGAGGCAAAGGAACATAAGAAAAAAGCAAAAGTTGGTGATATTATCAAGATTAACTTGGAGGTCCCAGGAGATTTTGGTCGTATGGCAGCTCAAACTGCTAAACAAGTTATTATCCAAAAGCTTCGTGAAGCTGAACGCAACATTGTTTTTGAGGATTTCAAGACACAAGAAGGCGGTACGACTCAAGGTGTTATACAGCGTCGTGATCGTACTGGTGGATATTTAATCGACCTTGGAAAAATTACAGGTATTTTGCCACAAAGTGAAACAGTACCTCGTGAACGTTACAATCTCGGAAGCCGTATGAAATTTTATATTGCTTCAGTTGCTATGGGAAATCGTGGTCCAGAGATTGTTCTTTCTCGCAAAGATAATCGTATGGTCGAATCAGTATTTGAACAAGAGATTCCAGAAATTGGAAATGAAGAAGTAGTTATCAAGGGTATTGCTCGAGATGCAGGTAGCCGTTCCAAAGTTGCTGTTTCTACTGATGACGATTCAATTGATCCAATTGGTTCTTGTATTGGACAACGTGGTAGTCGTATTACAACAATTATTGATGAGCTTGGTGGAGAAAAAGTTGATATCATTCAGTATAGTGAAAATGCAGAAGAATACATCAAGCAATCTCTTTCACCTGCAAAAGTTGATCATGTAGAGCTTAATGAAGAAGAAAAAGAAGCTATTGCAAACGTAGCAGCTGATCAGTTTTCTCTTGCCATTGGTCGTGGAGGACAAAATGTTCGACTTGCTGCTGATCTTACTGGTTGGAAGATCAAGGTTGTTGATCTTGGTGGAGAACAGGAAGTAAGTAGTGAAGACGATGAGACTGTAATTGACAGTACTCTTGAAGAATCCACCTCCGCTGAAGCTACGGCGGACAAGGAAGAAAAGCCTGAAGAAGAAAAAGTTGAAGAGGTGAAGGAAGAGAAAAAGCCTAAGGCTAAAGCTAAGAAGGCTACAAAAAAGAAAGATGAGGAAGAGGAAGTGAAAGAAAAAGAATAACACGTTAGAATCTATAAAGTATGAAGCCGTCCTATTGGGGCGGTTTTATACTTGAAAAAAAGAAAGACCCATGTTATAATCCCCCTCGTTAATTTAATAAACTAAGCAAAAGGTTTTAAACCTTCCTTGCCTAGTAGATAACATCTTTTATGAGTGAAATATTTAATGCAGTATTATATCAACCAATTTTCAATGGTTTTGTTGCTTTGTATAATATTATTCCAGATGCTGGAGTTGTGATTTTGATTGTTACTATACTTATCAAGTTGGCTTTGTACCCAACAACTAGTAAGTCTATCAAAGCGCAAAAGGCAATGACAGAAATTCAACCTAAACTTGAAGAGATCAAAAAGAAATATGCGAATGATAAACAAAAGGTGGCACAAGAGACAATGAAATTGTACAAAGAAAATAAAGTGAACCCTCTTGGATCATGCTTACCCTTACTCATCCAGCTTCCTGTTTTTCTAGCACTATACTGGGTGTTACGTGGTATTTTTGATGGGGCTGGATTTGAATTGCTTTACCCATTTGTAACTAATCCTGGAGAGATCAATCCAATTTCTCTTGGAATTTTAGATTTAGGAAAGACAGGTAATATCGTATTGGCATTACTTGCTGGTGGAGCACAATTTTTGCAAGCCAGAATGTTTTCTCGCAAGAAACCACCAGTGGCAGCTGGTAAAGGTGGAAAAGATGAAGGAATGTCCGCCATGATGAATAAACAGATGATGTATTTCATGCCATTTATTACATTTATGATCAGTTTTCAGTTTCCTGCCGGACTTGCATTGTATTGGTTCTTATCAACAGGACTTACTGCATTGCAACAAGTAATTTTGTTTCAGAAAAAGGGAGATGATATAGCGGGCGGCGGCGGTGTGATCGAAGGGAAGATTGTTAAGTAAGAAATAGGGATTAAGGATTAAGAAGTAAGAGATATGCGAATACATCTTTCAGAATTAAAAAGATTATCTGTAGAGACGAAGTCTGGGAATGTTTTGGGTAAAATTAAAGATATTGTTTTTGAAATTGATGGTCAGTTGATTGCACAATATATTGTAAAGTCATCAATGATTGGTGGCAAAGAGTATATTATAAATCGTGATCAAGTAGTGAATTTTAAAGATGGTAAAATGATAGTAGATGATAGTGTTGGTTTGAAAAAATCTCTAGAAGAGAAAGAAAAAAGATCTTCTTCATCTCCAGAGCCAGTGGTAATGAGAAAAATTGATGTGTAAAATTAAAAGAACTAACAAAAGACGAGCTAGAATGCTCGTCTTTTACTTTTGCATGATTTAGGGTAAACTAAGGTTAATATGCAGGATTTTGAAAATTCAATTATTCAGACATTGGCCTATTTTGATCTATTTGATCACCCCCTTACAAAGGAGGAGCTTTTTCGTTATCTATGGAATCCTTCAAAAGGTCTGAGCTATGAAGATTTTTTGGATAAATTATCAGATCTAGAATATGTACAAAATAAACAAGGTTTTTTATTTTTGAAAGGGAGAGAAAAAATTATAACTGAGCGTCAGAGACGTGTAAAATTGATAGAGGAAAAAATGAAGGTTGCAGTGTGTGGAATTAAAAAATTAAGATGGATTCCATTTGTCCGTTCCGTGTTTGCGTGCAATACAGTTGCATCAGCAGTTGCCGAGGGCGATAGCGATATAGATGTTTTTATTGTCATAAAAAAAGGACGAATGTGGCTTTCTCGTATGCTTGTTACTTTGACTTTATCCCTATTTAAATTACGAAGGACAAAAAACAAAATTAAAAACAAAATTTGTTTGAGTTTTTATGTGACTGATGATAACCTTAATATTGAGGATGTATCTATAGATGGATCGGATATTTATTTAGTTTATTGGTTGTCTCAGCTAGTTCCGTTGTATGACAGAGATAATTTATTTGAAAGTATACAAAAGGCAAATTCATGGATTAAAAAATTTACACCATATGCATTTCAGCAATATGATTTATTACATCGTTGGAGAGTCGAGGATACAAAGTTAAGCCAAACGGTAAAAAATATTTTTGAGCGTATGTGGGGTGGAGCATATGGAAATATGATTGAGAAACAGGCAAAAGGTATTCAACTTTCAAAAATGAAACGTAATTTTGGGAGCGTTCAAGAAAAAGACGATTCACGTGTAATAATAAGTGACTCAATGCTCAAGTTTCACGAGAATGATAGACGTGTAGAATACAGAGAATCATGGAAGATAAAGTGTGACAGCTTTTAAATTTTATTTTTATATGAAGAGATTTAAATGGTCTGTAGAAAATATACTTAAAAATCTTTTACGTATTTTTTTATTTGTTTTACCTTGGCAGACGATTTTGATTACACGAGAATCATTTTTGAATGGGGTAAAATGGGAGTATGGAACTCTAGGATTTTATGCTACAGAAATTTTACTTTGGTTAATCTTTTTTGTTTTTATTGCGTGGGTTCTTAAACACAAAAATTTCAACATAAAAATCTCAAATCTCAAATTATCTAAGGATAGAATATTTTTATTTTTTATTTTGCTTTTTGTATTATGGAGTTTCGCTTCTATTTTGTGGTCATTTGATAAAGATCTTGCATTACAGCAGTCACTTCATATCATGGAGGCTTTGGTATTATTTTTGATGATTTTTATTGGTCCTCTAAATATCCGTCAGTTAGGATATTGGTTTGTTTTAGGTTCTGTTCCTGTAATACTTCTTGCAATATCTCAGTTTGTTTTTCAAACTACATGGGATTTTAAATGGCTTGGTTTATCAGAACATACTGCTTGGTTACCCGGCGCTTCTATTGTCGCTTCAGATAGTATTGGTAGACTACTTAGATCATATGGTAGTTTTTCCCATCCAAACATAATGGGAGGATATATGGCTATGGTATTTTTGTGGTCAATCATACTTTTTTCTATGCGTGTATTTGGAAATAGGTATGGTTATTTATTTCAATATATTCTATCTACATTAATTATTACGGGTCTGTTTTTAAATTTTAGTCGTGCTGCCTTGGGTGTGTCCGTATTCTGTATACTTATACTGATGTTGTATTCTTTTTATAATAAAAAAGGGTTCTTTTCATCATTTTCCTGTGCGTATATTGTTTTATTATTTGTTTCTTTTGTGATAGTATTTTTGCCAATACTTGAGACACGTTTTTCTGTCTCTTCTCAAGCAGAAATTGTTTCAGTAACAGAAAGATCATCGTCTATTGTAGAGTCATGGGAAATATTTCAGGATAATAAATGGATTGGAGTTGGAATAGGAAATTATACACTAGCTTCTTATCAAAAAGATCCCACAAGACCTGGATGGGAATATCAGCCAGTACATAATATCCCTCTTTTGATTGTCAGTGAGATTGGAATTATTGGATTTAGTCTTTTGATGTTAGTAATTCTTTCTTGTCTTATTTTTCTGCACGGCTCTGCGGAGAGAATGAAAAAAAGAAAGGATTGGCTTATTAATAATATGTCTTTTGTGTTTATGTCAGTTTTACTATTGTTTTTTTATATTACATTAGCACTTTTTGATCATTATTTATTTTCTTCTTATATTGGTCTTTTGATGACAGGGCTATATTCAGGGCTATCCTGTAGATATATTTTGAACAATGTCCACAGGTAATCCACCTGTTGTACCCATATTTAAAAAATCCGCTAAGATAAGCGAATTGACACAAAAGCACTTTAGGAGTAAACTAGAGATCCACACCAAAGAACCTGGTGTTGGTAGTATGCGTGGAGCGTGCGCTGTTCGAAGATCATGTTACTGACAGGCATCATGACCTTCATATACGGTCGCCGCATCGAGCACACTGCCAACAGCGGGTTTTTTTATACAAAATATCCACAATATGTGTTTCTTGACATCATGTGAGTAGGGTAGTAAGATGTGTAGGCTGTTGTCACTCGAGAATATTGAGTGATAAAATTAATTTTAATAATTTAAGCATAATTTTATGAATGTAAAACCAATCGGTGACCGACTCTTGGTCAAACCAATCAAGGAAGAAGAAATGACTGCTTCTGGAATTGTATTACCAGACACAGTTGATAAAGAAAAAAAAGCAGAAGGTGAGATCATTGCACTTGGCAATGGTGAAAAACTTACTAAGTTAGGACTTACTGTTGGTATGAAAGTGCTTTTCAAAAAATGGGGAGGCGAAGAAATTACGTCAGAGGGGGAAGAATACAAAATTTTAAATCATGACGATGTGATCGCGATTGTTGAGTAGTTTGTCTGTCATCCTGAGGGAGCTCGAGCGACCGAAGGATCTTTCGTAAGAAGAACATGTTTAATCCATTATATTTTTAAATAAAAGAGCGCAAGGTAAGAAAGATTCTTCTCTGCGCTCAGAATGACAAAAAAATATGCCTAAACAAATTAAATTTAGTACTGAAGCACGTGAAGCACTCGTAAGAGGTGTTGACGTTTTGGCTGATACAGTAAAGGTAACACTTGGTCCAAAGGGACGTAATGTTGTTTTGGATAAAGGTTATGGTGCACCAACTATTACAAAAGATGGTGTGTCAGTTGCAAGAGAAATTGAACTAGAAGATAAGTTTGAAAATCTTGGTGTTGAACTTGTAAAAGAAGTTGCAAGCAAAACAAATGATGATGTCGGGGATGGGACAACGACTGCCACAGTTCTAGCTCAAGCAATTGTAAAAGAAGGTTTAAAGAATGTAACAGCTGGCGTAAATCCTGTTGCATTAAACCGTGGACTTCACAAAGCATCACAAGCAATTGTAGATGAACTTCAAAATAATATTTCAAAACAAGTAGAAGATGATGAGATTGCAAATGTTGCATCAATTTCAGCCAACGATCGTGAGGTCGGTGGCAAGATTGCAGAAGCTATGAGAGAGGTTGGCAATGACGGTGTGATCACAGTGGAGGAATCACAAAGTTTTGGAATGGAGATTGAAACAGTAAAAGGCATGCGTTTTGATAAAGGATTTGTTTCTCCATATATGGTAACCAATCCAGATCGTATGGAAGCAGAATATGAAGATGCGCTTATCCTCATTACTGACAAAAAGATTTCTAGTGTAGAGGATATTGTACCAGTATTAGAAAAGGTTGCAGAAAGTGGAAAAAAAGATTTGGTTATTCTTGCAGAAGATGTAGATGGTCAAGCTCTCGCAACACTTGTGGTAAATAAACTTCGTGGTACATTTAATGTTCTTGCTATCAAAGCTCCTGGATTTGGTGATAGACGAAAAGAAATGTTGCAAGACATTGCTGTTCTTACTGGTGGAAAAGTAATTACTGAAGATTTGGGACTCAAATTAGAAAATGTTATTTTAGATGATCTTGGTCGTTCAGGCAAAGTTGTCGCGACAAAAGAATTTACCACAATTGTAAAAGGCGCAGGTGACCAAGCCCAAGTAGAGGCACGCGTTGCTCAGCTTCGTAATTTTATAGAATCTAGCGATAGTGATTTTGATAAAGAAAAATTACAAGAACGTTTGGCAAAGCTTGCTGGTGGTGTAGCCGTGATTCGTGTAGGGGCTGCGACTGAAACTGAAATGAAAGAAGTTAAGCATAGAATCGAAGATGCAATAGGCGCCACAAAGGCTGCTATTGAAGAAGGTGTTGTTCCTGGTGGTGGTGTTGCACTTGTGCGTGCTATGAAGGCACTTGATAATGTGAATATGTCTGATGAAGAAATGGTTGCTGTAGGAATTTTACGAAAAGCACTTGAGTATCCTATTCGTACCATCGCAAACAATGCAGGGTATGAGGGCGCCGTAGTAGTAGATGAAATAAAAAAGCATGACGGTAACTTTGGATTCAATGCATCAAGTGGTCAATATGAGGATATGGTTGCTGCTGGCGTGATTGATCCTACTAAGGTTACACGATCTGCATTACAAAATGCAGTATCAGTAGCAGGAATGTTCCTTACTACTGAAGCAGTGGTAACTGATCTACCAAGTAAAGATGAGCCAGCTCCTATGCCGCCAATGGGTGGAGGAATGGGTATGCCAGGGATGATGTAAATCCTTGTTAGATTATCAAAACAAGTCAATTATTTTGGCTTGTTTTTTTGTTCAGTTTAGCGTAATATAGTGTATATGGACATGCAAAATCTAGTAAAGTCTCTCAAAGAATTAGCAAAGAAACTCACTGAAATGCGAGATATTTTGAAATTGAAAGAAAAGGAGAAGGATATAGAAATTCTCTTAGAAAAGACAAATAAACCAGGGTTTTGGGATGATCAAGAGAAAGCCTCCAAAATAAGTAAGGAAATGAGCAATTTGCAATCAGAAATTGATATGTGGGAAAAACTCAGTAAAGAAGCACAAGATTTGCTTGAAATGGCACAAATGGATGCAGAGGATAAAGATGTAAATTTACGCGAAGAGCTTGAAAAACAATATGAGTTAATTAATAAGTCAGTAAATCAATTAGAATTCAAAACATTAATGGATGGAAAACATGATACAAAAAATGCAATTGTTTCTATTCATGCGGGAAGTGGGGGTACTGAAGCTCAAGATTGGGCAGAAATGCTTTTGCGAATGTACATGCGATACTGCGAAAAAAAAGATTGGAAAACAGTCATACTGGATGAATCAAAAGGCGGGGAAGCTGGAATAAAGTCAGTAACATTTCGTGTTGAAGGGCGTCATGCATATGGACATCTGAAATCAGAACATGGAACACATAGACTTGTTCGTATTAGTCCTTTTGATGCAGAAAAAATGCGACATACTTCGTTTGCGCTTACCGAAGTTATTCCAGAGGTAGAAGAGGAAGAAATGAAGATTGATGAAAGTGATTTGCGCATTGATACGTTCATGGCAGGGGGTCACGGTGGCCAAAGTGTAAACACTACATACAGCGCGGTACGTATTGTTCATATTCCAACAGGCGTTACAGTAAGTTGCCAAAATGAAAAGTCTCAATTGCAAAATAAAAAAGTTGCAATGAAAATTTTACAATCTCGTTTACAAAAAATTCATGAGGAAAAAGAAGAGGAAGAGAGATTAAAATTGCGTGGTGAGTACAAAAGCCCAGAGTGGGGAAATCAAATTCGTTCTTATGTTTTGCATCCATATCACATGGTAAAAGATTTACGTACACGTTTTGAAACAACAGATGATCAAAAAGTATTGGATGGCGAACTAGATGATTTTGTTGAAAGCTATTTGCGTTGGTTAAAACAATAATATGAAATTAAGTTGGTCTCACAAATTATTCCTCAAAATAAATTCCAATATTGGTAAGAGTAGGTTTTTTGATGCACTCATGTATTTTTGTGCAATATTTTTGATTTACATACTCGGTCTCACGGTGCTTGGCTGGGGAGCTTTTGTTTTGTTTGATAAGTCGCCAGACCAATTTGCTTTACTCATAAAATTACTTTTTACAGCACATTTATTTGGATTTGGAATTAGCTATGTTGTTGCAATACTCTGGAAGCACCCTCGTCCAATTGCTCGTTTTCCAGATATCAAGAGAATGTTTAAAGCTGTTGACACGTGGAAATCTTTTCCATCTGATCATACAATGATTTCATATCTTCTCACATTTGTCGCCATTATGGTCGGTATACCATTGTGGTTTGGTATTGTGCTTGTGATACTCTCGTTCATTATTGGCTCAGCTCGTGTTTATTGTGGAGTTCATTATCCACGTGATATTCTAGGTGGTGTTGTGTGGGCCGGAATTATTGCGCTTGCGTCACCGTGGTTGTTAGAAAATATTACACAGCCTATTTATAATTTAGTCAAAGCTTTTTTTTAAGATACAAATTAGAATATGAATATATTAATATTTGCGGGTGGAGCAGGCACACGTCTGTGGCCGCTTAGTCGTCAAGAATCACCAAAACAATTCGAAGTTTTAAAGGATGATAAATCAACATTGCAAATGGCGGTGGATCGTATTGAAGAATTTGGTTTCAAAAATATTTATGTTTCCACAAATAATAGATATACAAATATGGTACGCGGTCAGGTTCCAGAAATTCCTGTACAAAATATTTTAGGTGAACCAGCAAAACGTGATTTGGCAGCCGCTGTAGGTCTTGCACTTATGCGACTCAAAAAACAAGGTGTCACAGGTACGGTGGCAATGCTTTGGGCAGATCATTTTATGGATAAACCTGGAAATTTTCGCGAAGCTTTGCATAGAGCAGAAGAACTTATTGAACAAGATCCAAATCGTTTTGTTTTTTTGGGTGAGCAGCCACGTTTTGCCAATCATAATTTAGGATGGATTCATTTGGGAGACAATATTGAAAGCGGACTTCATAAATTTAAAGAATGGAAGTATCGTCCCGAGCTTCTTGAATGTCAGGAGATGTTTGAAAGCCGGCAGTGGATGTGGAATCCAGGGTATTTTGTATTTGATATTGATTTTGTATTGGGATTGTATAAGGAACATCAGCCAAAGATGTATATCGCACTCGAAGACATGGTAAATGGAAACAGCGATTTAGATGAAGAATATCCAAAACTTGAGGCAATATCTTTTGATAATGCAATTGTAGAAAAAGTTAGTGCTGATCAAGCTGTGGTGTTAAAAGTTGATCTTGGTTGGAGTGATCCAGGAACATTGTACGCGCTCAAAGAAGCCCTGGTAAACAGCCCCGATAAAAATTTTGAAAAAGGAAATGTTGTAGATCTTGAATCAACGGACTGTTTTATGTTGAATGAGGAGGATAAAAAGATTGTTACCACAATCGGACTCAAGGGAATGGTCGTTGTTAATACAAAAGACGCTCTTCTCGTGTGTCACAAAGACGACGTTCCAAAAGTAAAAGCATTACTTAAAAAAGTAGAGGATAAAGGGTTGGGGAAATATTTATAATTTTTTTAATATATATGGAACAAGGATCTCCCAATTTAACACAAGGACAAAAACCGAAAAAGAGTAAAAAGAAGATCATTTTTATTATATTATTAACTTTGATTGGTTTGGTGGGGTGGGCTGGTCTGACAAAAGCTGGCTATATCCCCAACTTTTTGGGAATAGAAGTTTTGGATGAAAATGTTGACCGATACTACCCTCAACATGTTGGGGGTGGAGTAGATGACGCGTGTGTGAAATCCTGCGAGGAAAAAAAAGCAAATACCACATCTACGGAAAAAAATGAGAATCCATTTTTGTCTGACTGTAATAACATGTGCATAAAGGCAGGTAAGCCAGTCATTTATCTTTATCCTGAAGAAGAACAGAATGTAGAAGTACAATTGGATTTTAAAGGAGAATTAATTGCAGAATATCCCAAATATGATGAGTCAATCGGAGGTTGGTCTGTCACTGCATTTTCTAATGGTCGTTTGATAAACCACAAAGATAATAGAGAATATAGTTATCTGTTTTGGGAAGGGGCTTTTGATGAACCTTTAGACATTGATATGACAAAAGGATTTGTAGTAAAAGGAAATCATACACGAGAATTTCTGCAAGATATTTTACCTAAGATTGGACTTTTGCCACATGAGTATAATGAGTTTATTGTGTACTGGTATCCCTTGATGCAAGACAGTCCTTATAATTATATTCATTTTACTGGTGATGAGTATACTTCGGTTGCTCCTCTTGCTATCTCACCAGAACCAGACTCTATGTTGAGGGTTTTTATGATGTATAAGGGAATGGAAGAAAAAATAGAAGTCGAGCCACAGATATTTGATAATTTTGATCGTCGAGGTTTTTCTGTTGTCGAATGGGGCGGTGCTGAATTTAAATAATTTATTGAGTGTATGAAAAAATTAATACTATTAATTATCACATTTTGTATCATAGTTGGAGTCTGGTTTTTGTATAGTGAGATTCATTCAGCAGAAGCACAGCATGTAGATACTGTTACTTTTTCAATTGAAGATGGTGAATCAGTGAGTGTTTTGGCTAATCGTCTTGAAGAAGAGCATGTAATTCGTCATGCATGGCTTTTCAAAAAATATATTGTATGGAAAGGAATTGATCGTGAAATTAGGCAAGGGTCTTTTTCAGTAAGTTCTCCAATCACACTTGCACGGGTTGTAGAATCTTTAGAAAATCCAAGCGTAGGTGAACGAACTATTACTATTATTCCTGGATGGGGTTTGAGAGATATTGCAGAGTATTTTGAAAATGAAGGAATTGCGAGTAGTACAGCATTTTATGAAGTAGTTGGATTGCCTGCGCACAATTACAAAGCAGCAGGAGAGAGCGCCCCACAACCATTTGATGATATCGTAGTTTTGCAGGACAAACTAAATTATTTTGGACTAGAAGGATATTTATCACCAGATACATTTCGTGTGTTCAAGAATGCGTCTGTTAGTGATATTATTCTAAAGTTGGTGCAACATAGAGATTTACAATTTAGTGATCAGATGTACAACGATACAGAAAATTCTGGAAGAAGTGTGTATGAGATTATTACTATGGCGAGTTTGCTTGAGCGTGAAGTAAGGGGTGAAAAAGATAAAGCATTTGTTTCAGATTTATTTTGGAGACGATATGATATGGGTTGGGCATTGCAGGCTGATTCCACCGTGCATTACGCGGTCAATAAAAAAGGCGATGTGTTTACTACAAAAGAGGATCGTGAATCACTCTCACCATGGAACACTTATAAATACCCAGGACTACCTTTGGGGCCAATATCAAATCCAAGTTTGGAATCTATCATGGCCGCAATCTATCCAGAGTCTAATGGATATTGGTATTTTCTTACGACAACAGAAGGGGAAGTCAAATATGCCAAGAATTTAGAGGGGCATAATATTAATGTGCAAAAGTATTTACGATAAGAGGTTTTTATGAAAACATCAGAATTTGATTACAATTTACCAACAGATCTCATCGCGCAAAAGTCAATTGAACCGCGAGATCATTCACGATGTATGGTTGTCGACAAAAAAGAGCAGTCGATTGAACACAAACATTTTTATGATATTGTTGACTTCTTAAAAGTAGGTGATTTGTTAGTGTGGAACAATTCAAAAGTTTTCAAAGCTCGTTTGTTTGGTCGTTTAGAATCTACAGATTATGATATAAACAAAGATGGTGTTCCAGATAAGCCACTTTTGAAACAGCAAGAGATTGAGATTTTTCTTGTTCGTCCTATGGAAAATGATGGAGTGTGGAAGGTGCTTGGAAAACCAGGTAGACGATTAAAACCAGGCATGAACGTTAGGTTTGCAGAAGATTTTTATTGCACAGTCATGGTAAAAGAGCCATCTGGAGATATTTTGGTTGAATTTCCAGATGATGCTGAAATTGTTCGTGCAAAGGCGAATAAGTATGGGCGTATTCCCGTTCCTCCATATGTAAAAGATGAACCAAATCAATTAGAAATGTACCAAACTGTGTACGCAGATGAAAATAGTGAAGGTTCTGTGGCTGCGCCTACAGCAGGATTTCATTTTACGTCTGAAATTATTGAAAAGCTAAAAACAAAAGGTATTGAATTTTCAGATGTGACTTTGCATGTTGGCTTGGGGACTTTCTTGCCGGTGAAATCAGAAAATGTAGATGATCACACAATGCATAGTGAATGGGTAGAATTAACACAGGAAAATGCTGATAAAATTAATAAGGCAAAACAAGAGGGAAGGCGAGTGATTTCAGTTGGTACGACCACCACACGCACGCTTGAAGGTATTGCAATGCTAAAGAATTATGAAGATAATAAGTTTGAAGCGTTTAAGGGCGATATAAATTTATTTATCAAACCAGGATTTCAATTTCAAGTAATTGATGCAATGATTACTAATTTTCATTTACCAAAGTCCACTCTTCTCATGCTTGTCGGTGCGTTTGTCGGAGATAAAGATTTTATGCTCAAGTGTTACGAGACAGCAGTTGCAGAAAGATATAGATTTTTTAGTTTTGGGGATGCAATGTTTATTTTCTAACACATATTAATATGGAAAAGAAAGAAGAAAAATTTGTCTGCACAGATTGTTTTAAATTTAATAAATGTGTTGATTCTCCAGTGTCTTGGATATTTTTTTTTATTGGACTTATAGCTACTGTTGCAGTCAGAGCAGTGAACCTTGCATTGGATTTTGATCCTATTTGGGCAAAAATTTTATGGTATGTAGGAGTTAGTGGTTTTTTTATATTTTTCTTATACAAATTTAAATATGATCACATGCTTCACCGTGAATTGAACGAGACACAGTTGACTGATAAAATTTTGGCAAAAGAAAAAATTTCTGAACGCGAATATGAAGTACTCGGATCTATACTTTGTAAGCTTAGTTCGAAAAAAGAAAAGATAAATTACTTTTTTATCTTCTTTTTTTCAGGAATTGCACTTGCACTTGCAATATATTTTGATTTTTTGGCATAAAAAAGTTGACAAACACATTTTTCTGTGCTATACTGTATTTATAACTAGGAAAGAATTTTAAAATGATCACACAACCTACGGGTCTGTGTTTTATTTTTAAAATTTTTTATATGGGACGAAGAGGAAGAGACGGTAACTATGGTCATCGTGCAGATATGATGCACGACCGACGCATCGGACGTTTAGATAATCAATCTGCTTCTGATATACCTGCTATGGAGGAAGGTTCAGCGGCAGTTGATTTAGAGGTAGAAGACCTCGCACCACCTAAATCAAGAAGAGGGACAAGAGAGGATTGGAAAAGAATGCGTGTTGAACAAGGTAAATCTCCTTATCCAGCAGGTGAACAGCCTAAACCTGGGGAAGTCATATATATTGATGATGATAGATTATCTGGTGGAGGAGTAGCAAAAAGTGTAGATCGGCGCCCTGGTAGACGATCAAAAAAGAAGAGGTAACTATATTGGTCTTTATAAAAATATATATTATTTCTAACTATTACTTATGTCAGTTTTTAAACCAGGAGGGACAGAACCAACAGAGGAGAGTTTACCACAACAAGATGTTTTAGATTTAATAAAAGGAAAAAATCAGAGGGTGGATCTGTAACTAGACAAGATGATTTGCAATTGGTGGTTGATACACTTGGTATTGATAGTCCAGAAGGTAAGGCAGTTGAAGCTTTTAAAGCTCAGGCGAGTTTTACGGCTGAGACGGTAAATAATGTGGCAGATGGTACTTTTAGGCTTTCATATAAAGATGGAGAAGGAAGTCTTGTAAGTGTAAATTTGGATCCCAATTTAATAAAATTTCCTGAAGACGTAACAATACCAAGAAAAAGGAACGGTAAAGTTGATCTCACCACAGAGTTTTTAAGGGGTCCCGTTCATAGCGCTCTAGAAGATGCTGGGATGGTAAAAGTTACACAAGGACACGGTGTTCTATTTCCTAGATTAGCTACAGAGAGGGTTTTAGGTATGGTAGAGGAAGCTAAGAAACAAAAAGACAGATCAGAAAATCCCCCTGTTGGTTTATAAAAAATACATATTATTCTTAACAATATAAAATATGGGAAATGAAGGAGAACCTTTATCTGGAGAAGAGTTAGAAAAAATAATTGGGTCAGAAACCGCAAAAGGAGAACAAGATGGGGATGCGCAAGTTATCGATTTAGTCGATGCCGCAAAGAGAATTGATGATGGAGAAATTTTAGATGGACCAGAAAGTGAAGAACTAGCCGCATAAAATTAAAAAACCGTTCCACTGTACATCGGAACGGTTTTTTAATACTTATTTCTTACTCCTTATTCCTTAGTTCTTTCTAATAATGATAACTTCTATTTTCCTTTATCATGAATCCTCGATAAAGTTGTTCGAGTAAAAATACGCGTATCATTTGATGAGGGAAAGTCATCTTGGAAAATGACCAGGATTTTTTCGCGATCTTTAATATTGAATCATGTAAGCCTAATGGTCCACCAATGATAATTGTTACATTATTAGACTGCTCCATTGTTTTTATTTCTTCTGTCATGTTTTCGGATGAGAATTGTTTACCTTCTTTGTCTAGTACGATAACATAGCTATCTTTGGAAATCGCTCCAATAATTTTTTCAGCTTCTTTTTCTTTGATCATTTCTACATTAGTTTTATCATCAAATTTTTCTTCCTTTAATTCTTTTATTTCAAGTTTGGTAAAATAAGAAAGACGTTTGAGATATTCTTTCTCAGCTTCTTTCCAGTAATCTTCTTTTAATTTTCCAACAGAAATAATAGTAATGCGAAGCATATTATTTTGTAGCTACAGGATTAAAATTGGTGTCTGTGTCAAGATGATCTACTTCTTCGCGTGTTTTCAAATATTTAACAACTTTGTATGTGAGTGGGAGTAAAACAATCTCAATAAGAATTTTGAAAATATAATTTGCAATCCAGATTGATAGAATGAGACTCCATGGAAGTACACCGGCAAACGCGACAACTAGAAAAATAGTGGTGTCGAGGAATTGACCGACTACGGTTGATGCAATTGCACGAAGCCATAGTTTTTTTCCTTTCATTTTTACTTTGAGTTTGGCGAGTATGTAACTGTTTGAAAATTCACCAATTAAGTATGCAATAAGACTTGCAAGAACTATCCTCCATACAATTCCGAGGATACTATCATATGATTCTTGTAATCCCCATGATGCATCAGCTGGTAATTTACCAATCACCCAAAACGTGACTACCATAAGTAAGTTCATAGCAAAACCAATCCAGATCACACGTCTGGCGCGTGCATAACCATATACTTCAGTTAATATATCACCGAATATATATGCAAGTGGAAAGAGAATCATTCCACCGTCAAACACAAATCCCCAGAGATTACTTATCTTCGCAGCGCTTGTTATGTTTGAGAGAATTAATACTGCTACAAAGGCGGCAGTAATGAGGTCTAGATACTTGAAATTTTTCATAGTTTTTATTAAATAAAAAAAGATGGTCATCTTGCCATCTATGTCACCTTGATGGGATGTTAAGTTGTGTGATTATTATAGCATGATTTTTTATTTTGTCCACTCCTTTTTCAGTTCTATGAATCTATCTTCTTTTATAGACTCTCGTATTTCTTTCATAAGATTTAACATGAAGTGAAGGTTGTGTATTGTAGCAAGTCGGTAGCCAAGCATTTCTTGAGCTTTGAATAAATGATGAATATATGCTCGAGAATGGTTTTGACATGTAAAACAAGTACACTTAGGGTCAATAGGATTTTTATTTTCACGATTCTCTGCATTCAAAATATTTATATACAGTTTTTTATTTACTTTTTTGTGTACGAAGAGTCGTCCATTACGTGCTACACGAGTCGGTGCGACACAATCAAACATGTCCACTCCACACTCTACTACGTCAAACAAGTCAGTAGGTGAAAATCCCACACCCATTGTGTAGTGGGGTTTATTTTCTGGAATAATAGGATTTACCCAATCGAGAATTTTTTTGGTCGCTTTCATGTTGTATCCAATTGATTCTCCACCAATAGCTATGCCATCAAAATCCATATCAGAAATTGCTTTTGCACTTTCTTGTCGTAATTCTTTATGTCCAGCACCCTGTATAATTCCAAATAGATAGTTCTTAGTTCGGAGTTCAGAGTTCTTAGTTTCTTTATTAAGTCGTTTGTGTTCTGTAATACAGCGCTGTGCCCAGTTGTGTGTTCGAGCCATTGCTTTTTTTGTATATTTTTCATCCGCGTCATCTGGTGTGCATTCATCAAATGCCATTATTATATCCGCACCAATCTTGTGTTGAATCTGAATTGCACTTTCTGGTGTGAATCGGTGAGTAGATCCATCAAGATGTGATTTAAATGTGACACCGTCATCGTCTATTTTTGTAAGACTTCCTTGCCCCTTTTCTTCTTTTTGTAACCCGAGTGAAAAAACTTGAAATCCACCGCTGTCAGTTAAAATCGGTCGGTCCCAATTCATGAATTTATGTAGTCCGCCAAACTTATCAATCAAATCTTCTCCAGGTCTTAAATGGAGGTGATAAGTATTAGCCAAAATAATAGAAGCATCAATATTTTCCAAATCTTGTTTATCAAGAGTCTTTACTGTTGCTTGTGTGCCAACTGGCATAAATACTGGTGTTTCAATGTCACCGTGGTCAGTATGAATAACCCCGGTTCGAGCCTGGGTCTTTTTGTCTTTGTGTATTATTTCAAAAAAATTCATATGTGCACAATATAGCCAATTTTGAGGAAAAAATCAAGGTATGGTAGAATTAAGGTCCTATGATAAATTTTAAAAAAGAATTAAATAAAGAGCAGTTACGAGTCGTTACTGAGGGTGATGGTCCTTGTTTAGTTTTGGCCGGAGCAGGGAGTGGAAAGACACGTGCTATTACGTACAGAGTTGCCTATCTACTCGAACATGGTGTGGATCCTCAAAACATACTTTTAGTCACATTTACAAACAAGGCAGCACGAGAGATGATGGACCGTGTACAGGAGCTTACTGGAGGAGAGACGAGACTTCCATGGTCTGGTACGTTTCATCATATTGGGTATAGGATTTTGAAAAAGTATGCACCTGTACTTGGATTTCAAAATAATTTTTCAGTTCTCGACAGCGAAGATTCTCGAGATTTGCTTAAAATTTGTATCAAAGGTGAGGGGATTGATCGCAAACAGCAGAGATTCCCATCTCCAAAAGTAGTGCAGTCAATTCTTAGCTATGCACGAAATGCAGAAATGACAATTCACGATGTGCTCGAGTTACAACATCAGAGTTGGCTACATCTCGAAGACGTACTTGTGAGTATTGCAGAAGAATATACCAAACGAAAAAAGGCATCCAATGTTATGGATTTTGATGATTTGCTAGTATATCTGCATTTGCTTTTGCTCAAATCAGAAGATGTAAGAAATAAATACGCAAAACAATTTCAGTATGTACTTGTTGACGAGTATCAAGATACTAATAAGGTTCAAGCATCAATTATTAATCTATGTGCGTCAATTAATAAAAATATTTTGGTGGTAGGGGATGATGCACAGAGTATTTATAGTTTTCGTGCAGCAGATATACAAAATATTTTGAGTTTTGAAGAAAGGTATAAACAAGCAAAGATATTTCGACTTGAAACAAACTATCGGTCTACACCAGAGATTTTAAATGTCGCAAATGAAGTGATTGCAAACAATACGAAGCAGTATGAAAAAGAATTGGCAAGTGTACTCGACACATTTACCAAACCAGAGGTTCATGCATTTACCGATGCAAGCGAAGAGGCGGAATTTATTTTAAATAGAATTTTGGAATTACGTGACGAAGGTGTTCCATTGAGTGAGATGGCGGTTTTGTTTCGCGCAGCATTTCATTCTCAGCAATTGGAAATGAGATTGGCAAAAGAAGGTGTTTCATATGATTACCGCGGAGGAGTACGTTTTTTTGAACGTGCACATGTGAAAGATGTTTTAGCGTACTTAAAAATTTTTAATAATAGACAAGATGCCATCGCGTGGAGTAGAGTTTTGAATATGCAGGTAGGTATAGGCCCTGTTGCCGCTGGGAAAATTGTTGAAGTAGTTGGAGGGGTTGGTCGCGACCAACCCGTACGGTCACAGGAATTGCGATCAATCGGTTCAGTATTATCTGCACGCGGGCAAGTTGGGTGGTCTGATTTTTTGCAAATTTGGGAAAGTATAGAAAATGTAGAAAATAAAATTCCAAGCGAATTGATACGTGCAATTATAGAATCAAAATATCAAGAATATTTGGAAAATGAATATCCAGATTATAGAGATAGATTGCAGGATCTTGAGCAGTTGGCAGTGTATGCCGAACGTTATATGTCATTAGAAGATCCTACAGATGCTGTAAGTAAATTTTTGGCAGAGGCGACACTCCAAGAAGGTTATAATGCAAAACAAGCTCAAGAAAATTCTGGAGATGACGATAAATTGATACTCTCCACTGTTCATCAAGCAAAAGGACTTGAATGGTCTGCAGTATTTGTACTAAATGTTTCAGCTGGGCAGTTTCCTAATGATAGAGCATCACACGGAGATGAATTAGAAGAAGAGCGACGACTCTTTTATGTTGCAATTACGCGTGCAAAAAAGTATTTATATCTTACCTATACTCTAGTTTCAAGTATTAGAAGTCTACTTCAGGGGCCTAGCCAGTTTATAGAAGAAATAGACGTGGATCTTGTGCATAAACATTCTTCTTCTGGAGATAGCAATGTATTTTTTGACCCATCTGATGATGAGGACGATGTAACTTATGAGCCTCTTGAAGACAATAAGCCTGTGAGGAGTTTTCTCAAGAGTATTGACGAATTGTAGATTTTGCGTTATACTCTCGCCAAATTAAGTCTAAATTTAATATATATGGAATTTACTGGAATCAAAGAAAAAACACTAGTAATTATCAAGCCAGATGCGATTCAGCGCGGTCTTGTCGGTGTTATTACTCAGAGGTTCGAAAATAAGGGATTGAAGCTCGCTGGTATGAAAATGATGGAACTTGGTGAAGAAGTCTTGAAAGAGCATTACGCTCATATTGCTGACAAACCTTTTTTTCCAGAAGTTTCGAATTTTATGCAGAGCACACCTGTGCTTGTGATGTGTTGGGAAGGGCTTGATGTGGTAAATACTGTTCGTAAAATTACTGGAATTACAAAAGCACGTGAAGCAGAAGCTGGATCTATCCGTGGTGACTTCGCAATGAGCGTGGCATGTAATGTAATCCATGCATCAGATAGTGTGGATACTGCAAAAACAGAAGTTTCACGATTCTTTGGAGATGATGATATTCATGAGTACGACAAGACTGAATATATGCATGTATATATTGATGAAGAGCGTGAATAAGAGCTGAATTCAATTTATTTTCAAAAAACCTGTGAGTTATTTCACAGGTTTTATTTTTTATGAGCACATGCTATTATATGAGAGATATTTAGTAATAATTATAATATGACAGAGAGATCTCGAGGAGGGGACCCAGAACAAATAGATTTATTTCCAACTCAAGAAACTGAGCGCACAAAAGAGACAGAGCCAACAGAAGTGGCTAGATTGCAGATTTTGCGTGCAAAAAGTATTGGTGAAATAAAAAAAGATTTAGAAGCTGGTGTAAAACCAGAGGATTTATTTTTTGTAAATAGTTTGTGGATTGAAAAATCACAAAAAAGTGAGACAGCAGGACGTATTATGCAGATTGGTGGAAAGCGCTCTGGAGATGAAAGTTTGGAACAGACTGCTATTAGAGAGATGCTTGAAGAGACACATTTAAGACCTACAAAAATAGATAGAATTGATCAAGATCAAAAATATACATTTGAACATAGTAAACGTGGGGACGTAACTAATGATGTCGCTTATTTTAATATACGTATATTGCCAAGTGATAGGGATACTCAATTAAATCCAGAAGAGGATAAAATAGAGCAGTTTCATAGATTGGATTTACCCGGAGTGGGTTCTTTGCTTGGTAAGAGAAAAGATGATGAGGATGAACAAGAATTAAAGGTTGTCGAGCATTTGCAGTGGTGGAGAGAGCCTGAGGATGGTTCTGTGAGAATTGATTTAGACCAAGAAGAAACATTAAGTGTGCAAGCAGAATTGATATACAGTATGCAAGAATCAGAGACTCAACAGAAAATAGATATACTTTATGAATTATTATTTAGACTAAAAAGTGAGATGGGTGACGAGGAGTACAAGAGCGTTTATGAAAAATTGCAATATTTTGAAAATAATATTCAATACTCTTCATACAAAGAAGATGGCGGATCTAGGCAGGTCTATAAAGATATAATATCTGAAGTGCAGAAATTTTATAGTTCTTTTGTTGCTCAATATGATATTTCTGGAGACGAATTATTAGATGCTGTTGATTTTGTTAATTTAAAAGAAGAAGTATATCATGGAGGGCAATCTGGAGCTAAAAAATATTTGCGTTTTATGGTTACTTTGTTTAATTCTCCAGAATGGACAAGGAAGCATTTTGATGAAGCAAGTATGGATATAGACATCAGTATGTTGGTCGGTGATATTGAAGATTTATTTTATAAAATGTATGAACTTTTATTGCCGGAAGATAAAGATAAAATAAAAAAATTGGAAATAGGTCCGGTTGAAATCCAGAATGGTCTTGATATTATCCATATATTACAATCATATGATGATCCCGAAATGGACAAAAAAATAGAACAAGTTTTTGTTAAGACATTTAAACTTGAAAATAGAAGTGTCTCTGAACTTTCAGGAGAAGTTAATACATTTATTTCTGGACTTGCAGAAAAATCATCTGTATTGGGCGGTGATAAATATCCAGTTCATTTAATAGAGCAACTTGATGAAATTGAGGATGCTTTAGTAGCTCAATTATTAGAGTTTGCAATTACGCCACAGTCTGGTTTAAAAGAAGAAATGTCTTGGAGAAATGTAGTTGAAGACAGGGCTAGGAAAATAAGTTTAGGAGGCGATGGTAATCTTGATCAATCAAAATTTGAAGAAGCAGTGCGTCAAGGTACAAAGGAAATGATTTTTGAGGCAAGGCGTAAATTAGTGTTAATTAAATTGTTTGACGATGCTTTTGAATACTATGATAAAGTGATATTGGATTATGAGGAAAATAATTCAGATGAAGTGTGGAGTGGTATTGTAAGTTCTGACATTCATAAAGCATATAAAGTTTTTGGTGTAGGTGGTAGTGAAGCAGTTCCTCGTGATTATGTTCTTGAATTATCAAGGCCCCAAAATGCAGAAATGCTACTCACAGAAACTCAATTAATCAAAGATGAAAATGGGGAGACTCAAGCTTTGGTTTCTGAAAGCACTAGAATAAAAACCATACAATCAATTGTGCGCAAATTTTTAATTAGAGGTATGGAAGAGTTTAGTGAAATACAAGATGTACATGGACGTGCATATACTTTGCAACCTATTTTTGAAAAAGAAAATAGTAGATCTGGTTTTATGCCTACAGAGTATGGTGATGATCATGATCGTGTTGATAAAAAATATAAGGGAGAAAGTGGATCTTATAAGGAATATCCAATTGTTAAAGATATGGTGGATAGGTTAGAATCTCAAGAGGGTGTAAGGATTATTAATTATAGACCAACTAACTTTGATAAAAAAGTATCAAGTGTTGGTCCTGGCGGAGGGGGCGAGGTTCGCTTTGCAAAATTTTATGCAGAATATACAAGCTCAGATGGTGTGGTAAGTCATGAAGAGATACAAATTTTTACTCCAGACGAAATGTGGGTTGATTCAGACGGAAAAAAAGGTCATGGTGGGGCATGGTACAAGGAACAAAAAGAACAAGATGACGATAGGTACGAGATACGACGTCTTTCAGACACAAGAGGATTGCGTTCGTTTATTGAGCTCATGTGGTCTGTACAAATATATGGTGATTTGGTACATACTATGTATAGTAAGGAGCATGGAAAAGATAAGGATGAATCGTAGTGTGATTTTTGTATATATTTGACAATAAATTATTTACATTTTATACTAATAATGATCCTGCTATTTACGCCGGCAGTACGTATACTATTCGACAATCATACTACAAAGGAAAGTCAATATTTGTATCGCCTGTGGGCGCTGCGTGAGACCATCCACCTAGATTTCTAGGAGTAGTATATAAGTGCTTGCCGTCGTCAGGATCAACAAAAAGTCTCTTGTTAAAAGGGACTTTTTGTTTTATTATATATAAGTATTAATTTTATTTATTTTTAAAAAATAATATATGCGGAAAATACTTTTTTTACTTTTCGGGCTTATGATAATTGGTGTAGGTTGTTCATCTACACAACCAGAAGAACCACAAGGAGAAGACTTGGCAGGTGTTGAAGATCTCGCGGCAATATATTGTGAAGAGCATGGTGGGGAGATAAAGATTGCAGAAAATGAGTATGATTCAACCTCATATTGTACGTTCCCAGACGGAACAGTGTGTGAAGAGGGGGAATATTTTCGTGGTGAGTGTGGGCCTAATCAAGAATCTAAATCACCAGATATAACACAAGAAACTATGATGAAATTTACAAGCACAGAATTTGAAAATGAAGGCGCTATACCTGCAAAGTATAGTTGCGATGGATCAGATATTAATCCTTCACTTAATATTTCCGATGCACCAGAAGGTACAAAAAGTTTGGCACTGGTTGTAGATGATCCTGACGCACCAGGTGGTACATGGGTACACTGGGTTGTATGGAATATTGATCCGGCAATTGGAACTATTGCAGAGAATTCCAAACCAGGTATTGAAGGCTTGACCAGTTTTGGTACAGCAGGGTGGGGAGGTCCGTGTCCGCCATCTGGAACGCACCGATATTATTTTAAGTTATATGCACTTGACGCGGAACTTGATCTTTCTAGTGATACATCATCCTCAGATCTTGAAAAAGAAATGGAAGGACATATTTTAGAAGAAACAAAACTCATGGGCACCTACGGTGTTTAAAAGATAAACAAACAAAAAACCGCTTCGATATTACATCGTAGCGGTTTTAATTTAAGCAGTCATTTTTTCAATCTTCTTGGCAATTGTTCGTCTGCACTTGGTACATACGAGTTTATCATCAAGTTTTTGAAGGTTAGGTTTTTGACGACGAAGTGTTTTTACTTTTGAATGGCTTCGGTTTGCTGCTTTTTGAGAACCTTTAGCACATATATCACATTTTGGCATATCATTGTTGTTAATTGAATGTTTTAGCTTGTTATCTAACGTCCGATAGTGTACAATATTTATATTATTTTGTCAACATCAAAAGCTCGAAAGGCTTAAAATGCTAGAAAACAGTGTTTTAAGAATGTTAAGCCTTTTAAGCCTTTTAAGCCTTTGTGCTATGGAATTAATCTCATTTATATTTTTTCTCATCGTCATCATACCTTCAGCAATAATGCATGAGTATGCTCATGGATGGATGGCAGACCAGCTTGGAGATCCTACTGCTCGTTATGCAGGTAGATTGACACTTGATCCAAAGGCTCATGTAGATAAATTTGGGACTATTTTACTTCCACTATTTATGCTTTTGTGGGGATTTGTGACAGGTAGTTATTTTCTATTTGCCTATGCCAAACCAGTGCCTTATAATCCATATAATTTGAAAAATCAAAAATGGGGTCCAGCGCTTGTGGCAATTGCAGGCCCAGCATCAAATTTAATTATAGCCCTTGTGTTTGGTACTATCATTAGGTTTATGCCAATTACTTCTCAATTTATGGCCAATCTTTTGGGACTTTTATATGTTGTCGTATATGCAAATGTGCTTTTGGCCGTATTTAATATGGTGCCTGTTCCACCACTTGATGGATCAAAGGTTTTGTACGCAGTTTTGCCAGATTCTATGTGGCAGGTCAAGAAGTTTTTAGAGCAGTATAGCATGTTTATTTTGATCTTTTTTATTTTCTTTTTATTCCAATATATCGCACCAATAATTGTGTATTTTACCAGTTTGTTTACTGGGAATGGCGGTTTTTTCTAAGAGTATCAAACAAATCAAAAAACCACGAGAAATCGTGGTTTTTATAATCCCCTTGACATAAATATAAAAATAATATATAGTATCGGCGCTCTCAGGTGAGAGCTTTAAACGTAGTATTTCTGCCTTCCTGGCAGAGAGAAGATGTTCCTCCATAGAGGGCAGACGTTGAACATACTGAATTTCAGATATTTTCACGTCCTTCTCGGACGTTTTTTATTTATAAGGGCTAGAAAAGCCTCCTAAGCATATTTTCATTTATGCCAACAATGAATCAGATATTGCGAAAAGGTAGAAAGAGCAAAAAATCTAAGTCTCCTTCTCCTGCAATGCAATTCACGTATGACAGTCTCCACAGAAAGAAGACTGAATTACGTCGCGGGGCACCATTCAAACGTGGTGTGTGTACCAAAGTGTATACTGCAACCCCAAAGAAACCTAACTCAGCTTTGCGTAAAGTTGCAAAGGTCCGTCTTTCAAATGGATCTGAGATCATCGCCTATATTCCAGGTGAAGGTCACAACTTGCAAGAACACTCTATCGTACTTATTCGCGGTGGTCGTGTAAAAGATTTGCCAGGTGTTCGTTATCACATCGTACGTGGTGTATATGATACACAAGGCGTAGAAGGTCGTAGAAGAAGTCGCTCTATTTACGGAACCAAGAAACCAAAAAATTAATTTAATTAAAAGAATTATTTATGCCTAGAGGAAAACGAGCACCAAAGCGCGTGATTACTCCAGATCCAGTATACCAAAGTGAACTTCTTACTAAGTTTATTAACTTTGTTATGTTGGATGGGAAAAAATCAACAGCGCAGCGAGCAGTATATGGTGCACTTGAAATACTTGCAGAAAAGAAAAAAGGAGACGCATTAAAAACATTTGAAGCTGCAATCGAAGCAGTACGTCCTCAAGTAGAGGTACGTTCTCGTCGTGTTGGTGGTGCAAACTACCAGGTACCTATGCCAGTTTCAGGTTATAGACAAAACACACTTGCTTTTCGCTGGATTATAGCAGCGACAAGAGCACGAAAAGGTAACTCTATGAAAGAAAAACTTTCAGGAGAGCTTCTTGATATTTTAGAAGGTGTTGGCGGGTCTATGAAGAAAAAAGAAGACGTACACCGAATGGCAGACGCTAATAAAGCATTTGCTCACTTCGCACGTTTTAGACGATAAATTCGCATATCAACAAATTTTACCTAAACATTTTTAACAAACTAATTATATGGGAAGAGATTATCCCCTAGATAAGATACGAAACATTGGTATCATGGCTCACATTGATGCTGGTAAAACAACTTTTACTGAGCGTATCTTATTTTATACTGGTAAAAAACACAAAATTGGTGAAACACATGATGGTGCTGCTGACATGGATTGGATGGAACAAGAAAAAGAGCGTGGTATTACAATTACTTCCGCTGCAACAACTTGTTTTTGGAAAGATCACCGTATTAATATTATTGATACTCCAGGACATGTAGATTTTACTGTAGAGGTAGAACGTTCACTTCGTGTTCTTGATGGTGCTATTGCAGTATTTGATGGATCACAAGGTGTAGAGCCACAGTCAGAAACAGTATGGAGACAGGCTGATAAATACAAAGTACCTCGTATTTGTTTTATAAATAAAATGGATAAAATGGGTGCAGATTTTTATATGAGTTTGCAATCTGTGAAAGATAGATTATCTCCAAATGCTGTTGCTATCCAACTTCCTATTGGAGCAGAAGGTGACTTTTCTGCTGTGATAGATATTATTACTCGCAAGGCATACAAGTTTGAGGGGGAGCATGGTATTGATATGGTTGAAATTGATGTTCCAGAAGATATGAAAGATAAAGTAGAGGAATATCGTGGAGCTCTTCTTGAAAAGGTTGCAGAAGCAAGTGATGAGCTCATGAATAAATATCTTGAAGGTGGAGATTTGAGTGAAGAAGAAATTGAAAAAGGTATTCGTGTACTTGTTCTCAAAGATGAAATATATCCAGTTATGTGTGGTACTGCCTTACAAGATATTGGTGTGCAACCTGCACTTGATAAAGTTATTTCATACCTTCCATCTCCACTTGACGTACCAGTTCTTGAAGGAACTGATCCAGATGATGAAGAAAAAAAGATTGAAGTAAAGGCAAACGATGACGAGCCTTTTACTGCTCTCGCATTTAAGATTGCTACAGATCCATTTGTTGGAAAACTTGCTTTTTTCCGTATTTATTCTGGTTCTGTAAAAGCTGGTAGTTATATATTAAATTCAAACACAGGAAAGAGAGAGCGTATAGGTCGAATTGTTCGACTCCATGCAAATTCTCGTGAAGAAGTAGACGAAGTGTTTGCCGGTGAAATTGCTGCCGCTATTGGTCTTAAAGCTACAACAACTGGTAATACACTTTGTGCTGAAGATCGCCCAGTAGTGTTAGAACAAATTACATTTCCAGAGCCTGTTATTTCAGTTGCTATTGAGCCAAATACAAAACAAGATGCAGAAAAGATGAGTTTGGCACTCCAAAAACTTGCAGAAGAAGATCCAACTTTCAGAGTTCATACTGATGATGAAACTCTCCAGACTATTATTTCTGGTATGGGTGAGCTACATCTTGATATTCTAGTTGATCGTATGAAACGTGAGTTTGGTGTAGAGGCACAAGTTGGTGCACCTCAGGTTGCATACAAAGAAACTATTAGGCAAACTGCTGAAGCTGAAGGTAAATATGTTAAACAATCTGGTGGTCGTGGTCAGTTTGGTCATTGTTGGCTTAAACTTGAACCCATGGAACAGGGCGCTGGATTTGAATTTATTGATGAAATTAAAGGTGGTTCAATTCCAAAAGAATATATACCAGCTATTCAAAAAGGTGTAAAAGAAACAATGGACAAAGGTGTGGTTGCTGGGTATCCTATGCAGGATGTGAAAGTAACTGTTTACGATGGTTCATATCATGAAGTTGATTCTTCTGAAATTGCGTTTAAAATGGCAGGTAGTATGGCATTTACTTCTGGATCAAAGAAAGCTAATGCTGTTGTGCTTGAACCTATCATGAAGGTAGAAGTTGTAACACCAGAAGATTATATGGGAGATGTTATTGGTGATCTTAGTTCTAAACGTGGTCAAGTCGAAGAAATGACTGACCGCGGTCCTTCAAAGGTTGTTCGTGCTATGGTACCTCTCTCAAGCATGTTTGGTTATGCCACGAGTCTTCGTAGTATGACACAAGGGCGTGCGACTTATGCTATGGAATTTGAGAAATACTCAGAATGTCCAAAGAGTGTTGAGCAAGAGATTATTGATGGGAAGAAATAAGTAGATATACACTTAAAAACCACCCGTTCTAAGGGTGGTTTTTTTATTGTTAATTAACAATTTTACCCTTTTTTCTTATTGCAAAAGATGATATAATTTAAATATATACAATATGTTGACAACATCATAAACTAAATATGGTTTTTGTGTTTTTATGAATAGGGTGTTTTCTAAATTACAAAAAAATAGTATTACTTATAAGGCAATTATTATAGTTTGTCTTTCATTGTGGTTTTCTATAGGGATGTTTTTTATTGCAAATTATTTGTTTGCTTTTTCATGGAGTGGGAGCACTATAGAAGACGGGGTACGTGAATATAACAGCACTGATTATACTGTTGGGTTAGGTATGTCAGTTGTTATGGATGGAGCCGACGGTTCTGGCCAGATGTATTTTTCATATTTGAATGACAATTTAGATGCAGTTCATTTTATATATTACAACATGGCTCCAGGGACTTATATACTTTCTGAGGCCGAGATGGTGGAAGATCAAAACTCTTCATACACTCGTTCAGGTGTTAGTATCGCTCTTAGCGGAAGTACACCAGTAATTGCTTTTGAGGGTAATTTTAACGCAGGGACTGGAACCAGTACGCTTTTTTACGCTATAAGAAATGGTGCAGGAGCAGGTAATGCAGATGACAATAGTTGGAATTATTACAGTGTTACGGATGCTTATGCGGTAAGAGATTTGAAATTAGATATTACAGGTTCTACTTATGGTATTACTTTTTATGATCTAGACGCAGGAGCAGCAATGTACGCAACGTGCAATACCACATGTAGTGACTCAGGTAATTGGACGATAGAAACAGTTGACAATTCCGCAGCTTTGGTGGGAAGATTTCCTTCGTTAGTTTTCAATAGTAGCGCAGTACCTATTATTTCTTATATTGATGCAACTAACGCTGACATGAAATATGCTATTCGAGATGGTGGTGGTAATGGAAGCGATTGTACTGACACTGATTGGAGTTGTTATGTAATAGATTCAGCAAATATTTTGTATCATGGAACAGCCGTAGCAATAGACAGCGCAGACAATGTAGGTATTGTTTATTTGGATTCTTCTCGTTTTTTGAAACTTGCATACAACGATGGAGGGAATAGTGGTTGTACTGGAGACGAAACAGGAACATTTACGTGTGAAATAATTTCTGCTGCCACAAGTCAGTATCCAAGTTTGAAATTTAACTATAATAAACCAACAGTTTCTTGGTATGATATAGGTGCTTCAGATTTGAAATATAGTTCCAAATATAATAGTACATGGAATACAGAAACTCCGATTTCAACTGGTGACGTTGGTTCCTGGTCGTCTATTGATGTTATAGAGTCAAATGTAGGTATAGGATATTTTGACGAAACTTTAAACGAAGCAATGTTTTATCGTTCCTTTGTAAATTCAGGAAGACCTTCGGGATTATTTAATTCAGCAGTACAACGTACTGACGGTACAGGTATTGTAGATATTAGTCTTGAGGTAGATGATGATGAGGATGATGATGAAATTAGTTTTACTGTAGATTATGGAGCTGGAAGTTGTGCGTCTGGTGATCCTACTCTTGATGAGACTGATGGTAATGCCTCAGCTGATGCTGGTGATCCAAAAGTAGAAAATGATGATACATACCAGGTTGGTAATTCTAGTGGTTGGGTACTTAGTTCTTCTGGATCAAACACAGTAGTGTTTGATTGGTTAAGTAATACAGATGTACCAACTGCAGATGGAACTTATTGTGTTAGGGCATGGATGTATGATGGAAATGATGAAATGACAGGTCCTGGAGCAGAAGCATATACCCCTCCGAGTGTGAATTTTACTCTTGATAATACAGATCCAACAGTTCCAGACTCACTTACAGTAAATACTACATCGACTACATCTGTCATTTTAAATTTAACTACCTCTACTGATACAAATTTCTATGAGTATAAAATTTACTATGCGACATCTACACCAGTCGTTACTTCGAGTCTTTCACTAACTTCTTCAACATTTTCATATTTTACTTCCAGTACGTGGGAAGGGAATACGACTACAAGTTTGTCTGGTCTTGCGACCAATACATTGCATTATGCAAAATTGTGGGCATATGATGACTATGGAAATTCAACATCTAGTGCATCAGAACTTTCTTTTTACACGCTTACGCCAGACCCAACCAATCTATCCACAACATCTTTAGCTCAAACAACGGCTGATTTTTCAGTTGATTCATTTACTAATGATGACGTCGGCAGTTCCGGGTATTATTTTGATCTTACATTGACTGTTGGGGGATTTGCGGTTTCTAATTCTGGTTGGATTTCAACGAGCACATGGTCAGCATCTAGTCTTACAGCAGATACTGGATATACTATTGCAGTAAATTATCGTAATGCTGATGGCTCTTTAGCCACGACCTCAACCCTTGCATTTACTACTTTAGCGACAGATGAGGAAGATGACCCGCCTGCTGGTGGCGGTGGTGGAGGTGGAGATTTTCCTACAGGAAAGATCTTTATTAACAAAAATGATCTCTATACAAATTCACAAGATGTAACATTATATTTTAGTGATGTGTTTGCGGATGAATATACTATTTCATTAGTCGAAAATTTTGATGATCCAAACGCAGTGTTTTCTCCGGTAGTAGAAACTAAACTTTACACACTGTCAGAAGGTGACGGAGAAAAATACGTGTATGTGAAATTTAAAAATAGACGAGGTGTGACCACGGTGAATGATTTAATTATACTCGATACTATCGCACCAGATATTCCGAGTGTAGATTTGATAGATACAGGAGTTGAAGAAGGTAAATTAATAAGACATCCTTCTTTGTCTGGGACTGCTGAGTCAAATAGTCAAATAATTATTACAAAAGTAAGAGAAGGTGAACAGGCTTTCGCTGGTCTATGGTTAGCAGTCGCGACAACTCACTATGCGTCTGTTGATGAAAATGGAGAATGGTCATTTTTGTTTGAATCATTTTTAGAACAGGGTACATACAGTTTACTTGTTAGGGCAGAAGATGAGGCTGGTAATATAAGTGGGGACACTCCTGTGGTAAAACTTATAATTGAGGGGGAGGACCCTCCTCCAGAAGAAAATCCAGAAGAAGATGATCCGCTTCCAGAAGAAGATCCTCAGGAAGAACCACCAGAAGAGGATAATCCACCACAAGATCCACCAGGTGAAGAAGGTCCTGGAGAAGGGCAACCACAAAATCCAACAGGGTCATCAGGCGGTAATGAAGATGTGGATGAGAGTCCTATTATAAATACAGAAACAGAACCCATTGCAGAAACTGTATATGAGGTGCCAGAAATCAAAATTGAATTACCCAAAGTTACCGAACAGGTTGCAGAATCATTAACAAATGTGAAAGATGTAGTTATAAATATTATTGATAATGAGCGAGTAGAAGAGATAAATGAAAAAATAGTTGCACCACTTGTGTTGACTGCGGCAGTAGCTAACGTGGCAACTGCAGGTTTTGGTGCTACGCAAGCAATTGCTTTTGCACGTAGTTTTTTTGGTCAAATATTTTTAGTATTTCGTAGGAAAAAAAGAAAAAAGTGGGGTATTATTTATAATGGATACACCAAACATCCTCTTGATTTGGCAATGGTTCGTTTAGTAGATGCAGCAACGGGAAAAGTTATTCAATCTCAAGTTACCGACAGTCAAGGTAGATATTTTTTCACTGCTATTTCAGGTGAATATCGTCTCGAAGTAAGTAAACAAGGTTTTGAAGGATTTTGTGAACATCTCAAGAGTGTGGATGAAGATTCTCGTTATGCACATTTGTATCACGGCCAAAATTTTAATGTTTCTGATGAAAAAAATGATATTAATTACAATATTCCTTTTGAACCAATTGGAGCAGACAAACCAACAGTTCAAATTATTCGAGACAAAGCCAAAACATCAATTCGTTTTGCAATTAGTATTATAGGTCTCATTGCAAGTATCATATCTTTAATTATCAGTCCTGCATGGTGGGTCGCGCTACTTATTTTGGTACATATATTTTTCTATATGCTTTTTTATAGAGTTGGATATAAGAAGCTTCCTGACTCTTTTGGTAAAATCATTTCAAGCGTAAGTAAAAAGTCTCTTGGTAAGGTGGTTGTTCGTGTATTTGATACTGCATACAATAAACTGGTAGATACCACAGTGAGTGATAGAAAGGGTAGATACGCAGTACTCCTTGGTCCAAGTACGTATTACGCGACGTATGAAAAACCATCATATAAGTCAAAGAAAAGTCCAAATTTAGATTTTACAAGCGAACATACTCAGGGTCAGGGTGGGCTGCTTATGAGGGATGAGTCAATGGATATTTTGAGTAAATAATAAAGTTATAAAAGATAAAAAAGATATATAATTTTGTATCTTTTTTTTGTGTATAAATAAGTACTTTTTTACTTAGAAAAATGATATACTGTCTCCATGTCTAAATTGAAAAAAATATTTAAAAAACAAATTAAATCTTTGTTAAAATTTTGTAATATACGTATTACAGAATTTGACTTAAAAGAGCATCATTGGCCTATTATAATCAGCGCTTCTTTGAGCATTGCGTTTTTTATTTTGGTGTCTTATTTTGTCACGGTATCGGCATACAACGCGAGTGATATAATTGGACAAACAGATAGCGAAGGTATAATAAGTTATACCACTAATTTTCCAAACAATTCATCTCCAAGTAATGATGGTTTTAGTAGCCCATTTCATACAGAAATTGACGAAATAAATAATCGCTTGTTCATTTCAGATTATAACAATAATAGGGTTTTAGTATTTAATTTGGACGACAATCATGATCTATTAGATTATACGGCTGATTATGTTTTTGGTCAGACTGATTTCACGAGTTTTGAAAGTGGATTATCTACATCTACTATGGATAGCCCTCTTGGGTTAGAATATGATTCAGTAAGTAGTACTCTATTTGTTTCAGATAGTGCTAATAACAGAGTACTTGTGTTTGATTTGAATGGTGGATTGGAACAAGGTGGAGGTGGTATGAATGCTTCATATGTATTAGGACAATCTGATTTTGCGACTAGTTCATCCAATGTTACTACAAGTACTTTTAATAATCCTGGTGGATTGTCACATAGTACATCTACGAATAAACTCTATGTGGCTGATCGTGCAAATAATAGAGTTCTTATTTTTGATACAGCAGAGATCACTAATGGTGAGGACGCGGTTGATATTTTGGGTCAGACAAATTTCACAAATAATTCTTCTGCCAACACTGCTGAGGGTTTTTATTTTCTAACGAGTTTATTAGTTGTTAATAATGAAATTTTTGTTACAGATGGTTTAAATCATCGAGTGCTTGGTTTTGAATTAGATAGTAGCGGACTACCAGTCGATAATACTGCAGATAGCGTCTTGGGTCAAACAAATTTTACCAATAATTCAGCTTCTGTAAGTACGAGTACGATAAATCTTCCCTATGATTTGGCATACGACAGTACGAGTAGTACGTTATTTGTTGTTGACGCAAATAATGCTAGGGTTCTCTTGTTTGATTTGTCAGATGGGGTTACTAATGGTGAGGATGCGATACGTATATTAGGCCAAGAAAGCTTTGATGTGAGCTTTACTTATCAGAATAATGTTAATAATATTACGGTTACATCTGATACTTTGGCGTTGACGACTGGAATAACATACAGTACAACAAATAATAAATTATTTGTTGTAGATTATAATAATAATAGAGTAGTTGTTTTTGATACATCTGAAGTAGAAAATGGAGAAGACGCAGTTGATGTTTTGGGCCAGACAGACGCAAGCGGTCTACCTGTGTTTACTACTAATTATGCAAACAATAGTGGTACAAACAACACAGGATTGTATGCTCCAAGAGGGGCGGTATTGGATGCGGTAGGTAATAGATTATTTATTGCTGATAATTATAATTTTAGAGTTCTTGTTTTTAATCTAGATGGAAACCATGAGTTATTAGATTACGAAGCAGATTATGTTTTGGGTCAGGCAGATTTTAGTAGTCATCTCGCTACCACTACAAGGAGTGGTATGGAGTATGGGAGAGATATAGATTTTGATTCAGATAATAATTATTTATATGTAGTAGATAGTTTTAATAATCGTATTGTGGTGTATGATGTTGCGACAATAGACGAGGGTGGTGAAGATGCTATATATGTTTTAGGTCAAGATGATTTTACTTCAAGTGTTGCTGCTACTACACAAAATGGTATGGATACACCGCGCGGTGTGTATTATGAGTCAGTGAATGATTATTTATATGTAGGTGATTATGGAAATAATCGTATATTGGTATTTGATTTGAGTGGTGGTTTGGAAGTAGGAAGTGCTGGTATGGATGCAAATTTTGTCATAGGCCAAACAGATTTTGTGAGCAAGGTAAGTGCACGTACTGCTACTGGATTAGGTCGACCTATTGATATTTTATATGCTTCTTCCACAGAAAAATTATTTGTTTCTGATTATGGCAATCACAGAGTGTTAGTCTATGACTTATCAGATGGTCTGGCTACTACCACAGAGACTGCGATCAACGTACTTGGCTCTTCGAGTCTTACTGCCTTTGAATATACAGCAAGTATAAACACTATGTATAATCCCTTGGGTATGGCCTTTGGTCCAACAATTAATACTTTGTTTATAGGCGATGATGCTAATTCTAGAATATTGTTATATGATATTGCAGAAATTATTGATGGTGAAGACGCTATAGCTGTTATTGGACAAGATGATTTTGTCTCAGATACGTCGAGTGCTCCGACACAAGATAGTATGTCGACATATCACGGATCAATTGATTTTGATAATGAAAATAATAGATTGTATGTTACAGATGCTAATTATCATAGATTATTGATGTATGATTTTATAGAAGTAGAATCTGGTAGTCTTATTGCAGGAGAAGTAGGGACTGCGTATAGTCAAACAATAATTTCTAATGACCAAGGTACACTAACTAGTGAAGTGACATCTGGCAGTTTACCACCGGGCTTATCACTTAGTGGAGATACTATTAGTGGTACACCTACTGCACTAGGGAACTATACTTTTACAGTTTTTGCTACAGACACTTTTGCTAATACTGGATATTTTTATGATGAGCAAGAAATGACAATTGAAATATCTCAGCCCTTGTCTCAATGGTCATATCGTAAAAAAATAACTATTGATGCTGATCAGGTAGATGCTGATCTAACTGACTTTCCAGTATTAGTTAGTTTTTCTGCTGATTCTAATTTAGCTACGAACGCCACTAGTACTGGGGCAGATATTATATTTGTTCCTTCAAGTGTTTCTTGGGCCAGTGATACGGCGGGGGATAGATATGATTATGAAATAGAAAGTTTTTCTTCTTCAACTGGTGCAATTGTTGCTTGGGTAAAAATCCCAACATTATCATCATCAGTTGATACAGATATTTATTTATACTATGGGAATTCTGATGCTTCTTCTGGTTTGGAAAGTACGGATACTTGGAATAGTAATTATGTCATGGTCCATCATCTAGAAGAGACAACAGGAACATCTACGGATTCTACGAGTAACAGTAATGATGGTACCGCTATTAATGGGGTTGGGAGAACAGTTAGTGGTAAGATTGGTGACTCTGATAGTTTTGACGGCATAGATGATGAAATTTCTTTGGGTGCTGGTAATAACATGTCTGTTTATAATAGTGACTATACTTATTCTACTTGGCTGAAAACAGCCAGTACTAGTCAAGAGTGGCAAATAACTTATACGCCAGACACTTCTTCCTATGCCGGTTTTCATATCAATGTTCATGGTGGTGGTAAAATTTATTATTATACTTATATTGACGGAGATGATGGTGATTTACAAACCATTTATGAGAATCCATTGGATGAAAATACCTGGTATTATCTTACAGTGACAAGAGATGGGACCACTGGTGAGACAATTGCATATGTAAACGATAGTGTTATTGGTAGTTTTACAGCAGTAGGTACATCTGGTTTAGTTGATGACGGACCTCGTTCTATAAGTAGCGAAGAACATCCTTTTAATGGTTCTATAGATGAAACAAGGTTATCAACGGCGGTAAATTCACCAGACTGGATTTCTACAGAATATAATAACCAAAACAATCCAGAAGATTTTTATACTATCTCAGTAGAACAAGACCAGACTGGTACAAGTTTAAGTGATTGGTCATACAGAAAAAAGATTACCATTGACGCAGACCAGGTAGATGCTGATCTGTCTGACTTTCCAGTACTGGTTAGTTTTTCTGCTGATGCCAATCTATCTAGTCAAGCTCAAAGTGATGGTGATGATATTATATTTGCACCATCTTCCGCAGTATGGGCGTCAGGTGATACAAATTCCAGGTATGCTCATGAAATAGAATTATATACTTCAGCAACAGGAGAAATTGTGGCTTGGGTAAAGATTCCCGAATTGTCATCTAGTGTTGATACAGATATTTACATGTACTATGGAAATAGCTCTAATTCTGATTTATCTAGCGGAAACGTTTGGGATGAGAATTATGTTTTGGTGCAACATCTAGAAGAGACATCAGGCTCTATCACAGATTCTACTGACTTTAGCTTGGATGGGACAGCTTACAATTTTAATGGTAATAGTTCTTCTACTTTAGACGCTGCAGGTAAAATTGGTGGTGGCGATTTGTTTGACGGTAGTGATGATTATATAGATTTTGGTAATAACTCCAATTTTGATTTGGCATCAATTAATTATACGATGTCTGTTTGGGCAAGACTTGGTAATGTTGAAAATCCCACAGCCATTTTTTTTGACAAATGGCTCTCGTATTCTTTTATGTATGTTTTGCCTGTAGACAGAGTTCAGTGGGCGTATAAAAAAACGTTAGGAACTGTAGCTCTCCATGATCAGCCAACAGAAACGAGTGATGGAGAATGGCATTTGTTGTCCGGTTCTTTTGATAATGGTACTGTATATTTATCCATTGATGGTGAAGTGGTAACAAGTACTTTGTCCAATGATTATCCACTAAAAAATTATTCAGAATATGATTTGTGGCTAGGGGGGCGTCATCAAGGAAGTGGTAATAAATATATTGGATATTTGGATGAAGCTAGAATTTCTCATATAAATAGATCTTCTTCTTGGTTTTCTACTGAGTACTCGAATCAAAACAATCCAGTAGATTTCTATAATCTATCACCAGAATTAGAAACAAGTGGCACAGACTTGTCTAATTGGAATTATCGTAAAAAAATCACAGTTGATTCAAGTTATGTGGCAGGGGATTTGGTAGATTTTCCAGTGCATATAGATTTATCTTCAGATACTGATTTTGTATCAAAGGCTAATTCTGATGGATCTGACATTATGATAGTTCCAGCTAGTGTGGACTGGACATCTGGCACAACAAATGATCGACACATGTTTGAGATTGTTTCATACTCTTCAAGTACTGGAGCGCTTGAAGCTTATGTTAATATTTTTGCCTTATCAGATTCTGCTGATACTGAATTTTATATATACTATAACAACACTAGTCAAACTACTTCACTTGAAGATATTAGTGCGCAAAATGGTTCATCAGCAGCGGTTCAATCTGAATCTATTTGGACTTCAACTGTTAGTAATAATGATAATGAGGAACTAGATTTTAGTATACTTTCAGAGGAAGAATTTTATGATCAAAGTAGTTACCATTTAGAAATCACTGGTAATAGTACTCAGATTCCTGCAAATTCACAAATTATTACTTTGACTGTACAAGATGGTAGCGATAGTTCTGCCGCGTTGTTCGATGGAGAAAAAACGGTAGTATTTTCCGGTGCTAATAGTGATGGCAGTGGAAATCAGCCTACGTGTAGTGACAAAGATAATAATGACATTGGATTTGGGTCTAATACTACAATAACGTTTACTAATGGAGTTGGAGTTTGTGTATTAAAATTATATAGAGAAGAAAATATCAGTGTTGACGCTGTTACTGGTTTACTTAACACAAGTGTTAGTTCTTTCTATGACTTAGGTATAAATGTTACTACTAATTCAGGTGGATCTTCTGCTGGTGGTGTTATACAAGATAAATCTTTTAAAATAAATGATGGATCTTCGCTAATTTCATCTAGATTTGTCACGCTATATATGAGTCCAGGCAGCGGTGTGAAAAGTATGGCTATTTCAAATGATGAAAGTTTTGAAGGAATTAATGTAGAAAATTATAAAGAAGAAATAAATTGGACATTGGCTGGTGAAGATGGTTTGAATAAGGTTTTTGTTAAGTTTTGGTATGAAGATGGGTCTACTTCTGGAATTTTATCAGCTTCTGTAATTCTAGATATTAGACCTACAATTTCAAGTCCTGTTGAAGGCGAAGAAATTTTAGAAACTCCATTCATTGTAAAAGGAACTTCTGAAGTAAATACTAAAGTAGAAATTACAATTGGTGGAACTACTTATAGTGTTTGGACAAATGACGAAGGTGTATTCAGCGTAGACATCCTAGATCAATTAATAGATGATGAATATGAAATTACTGTCGTGCAGATATATGAGGATGGTTTCAGAGGGAAAGAATCTATAAGAAAAATAAAATTTGGCAAAGAATCAAAATATGTAGAACAAGAAGATGTGGACGAATATATTGAAATAGGTGATGAACAAGTAATAACAACCCCAGGTCAAGAGGTTGGAGATTTTGTAGAAGTAACCCCATCTGACGAAGTATCCGATGTCTTGATAGAGTCTCCGACTGAGGAGGATATGGTAGAAGAATTGAAAGAGGTTGAAAAGAAAGAAGCATTTTTATTAGTAATGAAACAAGGTTCTGTTGGATATTACAAAGAGCAAGTAAACGGTATAGAAACAGTAGGTGGTGAGTCTGTGGAAATATTACTCAGACCAAAACAAGAAGTGCATAGTGTAGTAGGTAGATTGTATGAAATTTCTGCAGATGTGGAAAAAGTAAGTCTATTGCAAAGGATAAAAAATTGGTTTACAGAGACAGTATATGCTCAAGGTGATGATGGTCTTAAAAAATGGGTAGACGCTTATGTATTTGAGTATGATGAACTATACAATGTATACAGAACAGATGTAACCCCCCCAAATAATAATGGAAATGAATATCAGCTTGTGATCAGTATAAATAACGAAGATGGCACTAGGGTGGATCTAAAAAAGAATATAATCACTGTTTATAAAGGACATATTCAATCTAAGGGTCACAGTGTTGCTTACTCTAGAATAGAAATATTTAGGCAAAATGATGATACAAAAGAGTATCAAAAATGGGATGCCAGTTTATACGGAAGTGAAAACCCAATCTTTACTGATGAGAACGGAAAATATGCAATGAAACTGCCTCCTGGTGCATACTATTTCAATATTGCAGCTCCTGGCTATGAAAACTATCAGAGTAAAATCTATTTACTTTCAGAACCAACAGTATTAAATGATGAGGTGAGTATGGAAAGAAGCCCATATTCATGGTGGTTTAGATTTTGGGAGTGGGTAAAGAGAGTGGTTTAGGTAATTAGGTATTAGATATTTAGGTTATCAGTAAATAAAAATCCTTCGTATTTCACGAAGGATTTTTTTATAAATTATGAACTTTGAACTTAAAAACCTAATAACCACAATCTAAACCGCCTAAAACCTAATGTGTCAGTCGGTCCAAGAAAATTATAAAGGTATTGTTTTTCTTTTTCCCACTTTTCATTGTTCTTACTGAAACTTTTACTGGAATCATTTCTTCGTCATCTTTTTTCCACATCAGTTGTTTTTCTTCACAAGTCTTTGACATGTGTGTTAATTCTACTTTTGGTTTTGCCCTCATGATACTTAGATGCTCTGTTAAGTTACTACCTAGTCCATCGATGGGGAAATGTATATCTGCTGAAGGATTTGTACTTAATATATTTAGGTCTGAATCAACTATTAAAATACCAATAGGAAGTTCATTAATAATCTTCTCTTGATAAGTCATGTCTATATTTGTTTTATTGCTAGCTCGAAAAAGAACAGTTCGAGCAGAAGAGGAAACAAAAACAGCAAATACAAAAAGTATGGCGTAAAGAGAGCCATACAATAAGATGATTGCAGGAGGTTGGTAGAGTAAGCTTATGTCTGAGTAAAGTAGAATGTTTGAATAAGGAATAGCCCTTGCACTTGTAGCACCATATACACCAACAAAACCAAGTAGAGCGATAATAACCTGTAATAATCCAAGACGATATTTATACAGTTGAGCACTTATTATAATAAGAATCGCATAAAAAATAATAAAAGGACTTTCCAAAATTCCAGTAGACCACACTAGGGCAGAATTTAAAATATTGAGACCTACAAACATGAATGCTGGGCCAGAAGGAATTTTATCAGAAGAATGTAAAAGGAGTGTAAGATAACTGAGGGCTATTAATATTGCCATCAAAATAAGAATATACAGAGTGGCCTGTATATGTAAATTTGTATCTTTTCCTAAAAATGATAGAAGAACAAAAAAACACAAAACAACGCCAATACTAAAAAGATGGATTATCTTTAATCTTTTCTTTATATGTGTTTGTTGAAGACTTCCTGACATAAAATAGTATGGTAATATTATAACATAGAACCCATTGAATAAAAAACAATAAATGCACGGGAGTGCTACATATTTGTGGTTTTATGCTCAATGAGTTAAAGAATCAAAAATTCTTTTTTATTAGATTGTAAGCATAATCTGACGTGAGTCCCACAGTACTAAAATTCATAAGTTCTCCAGCATAATATGTATTATGTTGTCCTTGTATTGCTTCGAGTTTGTCATAAAATCCAGATTTAAATATATCTGATGATACATGAGGAAAATATTTCCAATGTTTTATTATATGTACACGTTGCACAGTGCCGTTCATTGAGCCCACAAAGTCACTGATATATTTGGTAATTATATCATTGTTCATATTATCTCCAGATGCTAATACATAAAATGTATAAGTGTCACTATCATAGTGTCGATGATACCAGAATACTGGGTGTCCAGCACGAGATGGAGAAAAGTTGTCCGGTACATATCCCGTCATTTTTGGAAATCCTGAAAGTTCACAAGCAACTGTACGATAATCAACATGTTTTATTTTATTAAATAATTTTTGTTCATCAGGTGTTCCATCTATAAAGGATAATAGTTCATCCAGTGGTGAGGTGACAATAAGTTTATCATATATCATTGTCTTTATATTGCCAGTCTCTTGATTCCGTATTGTGATAGATACATTGGTATCTCTAACAACACTTTCTATGATGCTTCCATACATCACATCAAAATCTTGTGCTACCTTAGTCCAGAGTTGTTCAGTACCATCTGGAAAAAAATACATACGTTGTTTGATAAAAGACATCATCGTATTCCATGAGTAATATTTTAGTACATATGCTGCAGGTACATCAGAAAAATATCCATAACCAAACCCAGTATGTGACAATTCTAGTTCACTTGCCAGTGCTTCAAATTTATATTTCTTTGCAAATTGTGCAAATGGTATTGATAATTCCTCATGGTCAATATTAGAAAATCCTGGTTTTGTGAGATGCGAATATTTTTTATGAACTGCTCGGTAATTTATTAATACTTGTTTGGTCAGTTTAAGTGTTTCTCTTACGGATCTTTTTTTACGCGCCAAATTATCTTTTCCACGCACTACCATGCTTTTTCCAAACTCAACTCTCTTTAATTTAATATCATATTTTTTGACGAGTTGCATTACTGTTGCATCGCTTTCTGCAATCATCCCTGCACCAAGCTCGTAGTTTTTTCCATCAATATTAACTGTTGAGCATTTTCCTCCGGCACGAGTCTCACGTTCGAGTATTACAATATTTTCATAGCCTTGATCATGCAATGAAGATGCAGCTGTCAATCCTGCAGCACCAGCACCAATAATAACAAAACGTGTGTTCTTTTTATCTTTCATATTTATTTTTTTATGGATTTTTGAATTTTCCATAACATATTCTTTTTTAATATGGCTGTCGCACAAAGTACCCCACCCATCACACCACCAGAAATACTCGCAATCATCGCATCCTGACCAGCCAAATACAAATTCTTTACCGGAGTGATAGGTTTTAAAAATTTTTGTCGAAAACGCTTTGGTGTGAGTGCTGCTCCATATATCTCACCATGTGGATGTCCTGAAAAATGTTTGGTAGACAATGGAGACGACACTTCATAATAATCTACCTTGCCTTTGAGCTGTGGTGCAATTCTATATAGTTGTTCAAACATTTGCTCTGCAAATTTTTCTTTTAGTTTTTCATATTCTTCCCCACGTTTTTTCCATGAGGTGTTTTCCCATTTTGCAAACCATGTGTCTGGTAAGAGAATAATAACCTCTGCCATGGTACGGCCAGGATATTTTTCTTCTGATTCAGGATCTTTTGCCGATGGAAATGATGCGAATGCAACGGGTAGTTGTGAATCAAAATCTGTATATCGATCTTGATTCAGTTTATGATTATATTCATCAGGAAATATCCAATAATTACATTTTGGAAGTTTCAAGTTTTTTGAAGATTCCTTGATCCCAACATATAATCCCATGTGAGCAAGAGATGGGGTTAATTGTTCCAATTTTTTTTCTAGATCATGTTGTTCTTTTACCTCTTGAGACAGCAGTTTTCCATAGGTATTTACCACACCCGCACTACTGACGATTGTCTTGGCATTCAAGACTGTTCCATCAGCCATTTCTACTCCAATTGCCGTATTATTTTTTACGATGATCTGTTTTACAGATGCTTGCATGACGACTTCACCACCAGCTTTTTTGATTACAGGAATTACCGTTTCTGCAAATCGTGGCGCACCACCGACTGGGTATCCAGCACCTTCCATATAGTGATTTGCGAGTACTGCGTGCATATAAAAACTACTTTGTGCTGGTTGCAAACCATAATCACCATATTGTGCCGTGAGTACACCGATCAATTGTTCATTGTCTGTGATTCCTTTCAACACACCCAGTGTGGTTTGGTCTGAAAATTTTAATACCTTGCGACGTAGAAAATCACCAAATATAGTTGCCAAAAATTCTGGCATGACTTTTTCTATATAATATCCAGGACCCACCTTGTTTACCTCATCCAATAGTTGAAAGTAAGAATCAATTGATGAAATATCTTTTTCATCAGGAAAATATTCTTTTAGTTTTGCTTTTAGATTATTTCTACCACGAGGAAATTCATATTCTTTGTCTCCAAACACTGCGCGATCATAAATATTATCGAGGGGTTCCCATTCGAGCTTTTCATCGCTAATATAACGAAATGCCTTGTTCAAAAGTGTTCCTTCAATATGCACTTGTCCTACATAATGTAACCCCACATCCCACATATATCCTTTTCTCTGGAATGCGTGTGTATAACCTCCTATAATATAATGTTGTTCAAGAACGAGTACTAGCTTTCCTTCTTTTGCCAGTACTGCAGCAACACTTAGGCCACCAGTACCCGAACCTATCACAATAGCGTCAAATGTCTTTTCTCCTTGCTCCTGTTCTTTTTTGAATGATGTATAAGATTTTGTAACCTCACTATTTTCCAGGTCTTCTTCCATAGGATTTTAATTAGATTAGTGCCAATATTTATATTAATTTAACCAATATTTTCATCCAGAAGTATATCATAAAAACCACTTTTTTGAAGTAAAGCAGGGTAAATGTTGATTTTTTGTTAAGTTTGATATACTATCTGTATTATAAAACTATATTAATATTACTATGAAATTTAATGTGCTCACAATTTTTCCATCTATGATTGAATCGTATTCCAGCGAATCGATTTTATCTCGCGGACAAAAAGCAGGAGCGATAGAGATTAGAACGGTGAATCCTCGTGACTTCACAGAGGATAAGCATAAGCAAGTTGATGATACACCATATGGTGGTGGCCCTGGTATGGTTATGAAGCCAGAGCCAATTTACAAGGCACTCAAGTCAATTGATGCAATTCCTTTTGGGAAAGTAGATGGACTTACAAAAATAAAAAAAGTTTTTAATGGAAGTTTAAAAAGAAAAAAAAGAACAATAATGCTTTCCCCACGTGGAAGACAGTTTGATCAACGTGTTGCGGAAGAGTGGAGTAAGCTTGATGAGATTACATTTGTATGTGGACGGTATGAAGGAATAGATCAGCGCGTGGTGGATCGTATGGTAGATGAAGAAGTTTCAGTTGGTCCCTATGTCCTTGCGGGCGGGGAACTGGGAAGCCTTATTATGATTGAAGCAGTATCTCGATTGATCCCGGGTGTCTTGGGTAATGCAGAGTCGCTCGAAGAAGAAACATTCTCACTCGAAGGTTCTGAATACCCACAGTATACAAAGCCTTCGGATTTCAAAGGCTGGAAAGTTCCAGATATTTTACTGTCAGGAGATCATAAAAAGATAGAGGAATGGCGGAAGAGTGAAACAAAAAAGTAAAGACACGATTTACAGAGTCTAAATAAAAAACACCTGAGGCCGGGTGTTTTTTTGAAGGTTTTTAATCTTTGAATTTAAGAAAATAAGTTTTTAGGTTTGAATGTAACCCCTACCTAACCCTTCTTAAAAAAGGAGAAAAACAAGTCTTTATTTAAGATAGATCCTTCGCTACGCTCAGGATGACAGCTTTGCGTCACTTATCCCCATCCTGTGGTTAAATTAGCCCTTGACAGTAGGGGGAAGATACGTTATTCTATGCAAGCAATCAATTACAACTGAAACCTTTCTCAAGTCCCTAACGGGAAACTAAGAAAAGAGTGACTCAACCGCAACTTGAATACACACTGTGTTCAAAGGGCGATCAGGTTTCTCTTTTTTCTTTTGTGAAAAATAGAGAGATAAGTTCATTACAATTTAAGCAACTAAAATGGTAAGGTTTACCATGAACTTCGGTTCATAGTAAAAACAATTCACATTATAAATGTGACAAGAATCAAAAACCAAGTCTATTCCAGGATTATACAAATTTATATTTTCTGTCGTGAGATAGAAAAACATCAAACTTTTTTGAGAGTTTGATCCTGGCTCAGGATGAACGTTGGCGGCGTGTCTAAGGCATGCAAGTCGAGCGACGTACCTACCTTCGGGTAGATTACGAGCGGCAGACGGGAGAGTAACACATTGGTAACCTACCTCCGAGACGGGAATAGCTACGGGAAACCGTAGATAACGCCCGATAGTCATGAGGGGACTTAAAGTCATTCTCATGTAAATAATTTATTGCTCGGAGAGGGGCCTATGTCTGATTAGTTTGTTGGTGAGGTAATGGCTCACCAAGACTATGATCAGTACCGGGCGTGAGAGCGTGACCCGGCTCACTGGGACTGAGACACTGCCCAGACTCCTACGGGAGGCTGCAGTCAAGAATATTCCACAATGCACGAAAGTGTGATGGAGCGACGCCGCGTGCAGGAAGACGCCCTTCGGGGTGTAAACTGCTTTTCTTAGGGAAGAATTAGTGACGGTACCTAAGGAATAAGAGGTTGCTAACTCTGTGCCAGCAGCAGCGGTAATACAGAGACCTCAAACGTTATCCGGATTCATTGGGCGTAAAGCGTCCGCAGGTTGTTTTTTAAGTTGGTGGTCAAATTTTCGGGCTTAACTCGGAAACTGCCACCAATACTGAAAGACTTGAGGCTGGGAGAGGCACACGGAACTGTCGGTGTAGTAGTAAAATGCGTTGATATCGACAGGAACACCAAAGGCGAAGGCAGTGTGCTAGAACAGTCCTGACACTCATGGACGAAAGCGTGGGGAGCGAAGGGGATTAGATACCCCCGTAGTCCACGCCGTAAACGATGTCTACTAGGTATTGGCAGTATCGACCCTGTCAGTGCCGTTCAAAAAAGCTAACGCGTTAAGTAGACCGCCTGGGGAGTACGGCCGCAAGGTTAAAACTCAAAGGAATAGACGGGGACCCGCACAAGCGGTGGATCATGTGGTTTAATTCGATGATACGCGGCAAACCTCACCAAGGCTTGACATGTAGCTGCAAGCTCCCAGAAACGGGAGCCGCCTTCGAGGGTGCTACACAGGTGCTGCATGGTTGCCGTCAGCTCGTGCCGTGAGGTGTACCCTTTAGTGGGGTAACGAGCGCAACCCTCGTGTTGTGTTAAATGTACACAACAGACTGCCCGGGTAACCGGGAGGAAGGTGGGGACGACGTCAAATCAGCATGGCTCTTACGCCTTGGGCTACACACATGATACAATGGCTGGTACAATGGGTTGCCAACCCGCGAGGGGGAGCTAATCCCAAAAAGCCAGTCTCAGTTCGGATTGCAGGCTGAAATTCGTCTGCATGAAGTTGGAATCGCTAGTAAACGCGCATCAGCACGGCGCGTTGAATACGTTCTCGGGTCTTGTACTCACCGCCCGTCATACCACGAAAGTTGGCAATATCCGAAGGCTCTTTTTTAAGGGACGAAGGTAGGGTCAATGATCAGGGTAAAGTCGTAACAAGGCATCCGTAGCGGAAGCTGTGGATGGATCACCTCCTTTCTGGAGTTATTCAATCGGAAGATTGAGAAACTTAAGTCGAGATCAAGTTCGCAAGAATAGATCTTAAACACCAGGAATTAGACTTGAGGTTCTTGTCACTTTTATACAGTGAACCATTTTAAATTTTAAAACTCCCTTATAAGGGAGTTTTTTTATTGACAGAAAGTATAATATAGTTTAAAGTGCGACTTTGCATGGTATGGAACATGATACGCGAGTTGTTATATTAGATAACTATTCATGTATCGTGTTCAAATGATGGAATGGAAAGGAGGGCGCATGAACGCCTTCTACAGGTTTGGAGCGCTGGTGGCGCTCGTCGTCGTGATGTTGATTGTCGGGTGTTTCTCGGCATCGAGCGGTAAATCGGTCGACAGTGACATCGCGGGTGGCGATGCGTCCTCGGATGCATCGAACGGCGAAGACGATGTGCCTCGTCACTACGTGATCGAAGTGCCAGGCACGCCGTGCGATGGCCGTACATCTCCCGAATCTTTCACGGTCTGGGTTCGGTATCACACGGTCACCGGTATCGGTGTCTGGTACAATCCCGGTTTTCCCGAGGAGAAGGTCGCACTGTTTAACGGCGGACTAGTCGAAGAAGCTGACGCCGTTGAGATAGTTTCTGGTGGTTGTGGGTACATACTCGCGGTCGCCAATCAGGGAGAGATCCCGTCCGACGTATGCCTCGAGACCGACAATCTCGAGGTGGAGATGGATCAGTTCATCAGTATCGAACTGATCGAACGACAGGTCGATGGCTTCTGCTTCGATCTCGAACCTGGCGAACAGGACACGTGGCACATCGGCTGGTACCCCCAGCTGGAGTGAGTTATTCGGACGGAACAAAAGGTCCGTCCGCGAGCTCTGTCATACGTACCGGCATCTCGCATTCATTATAATATTTTTGATAAAACGTTGTAGTGAGTGTATTGTTACCGGTATGTATGTTAAATAAAAAAGTAGAGACGCAAAATGTTGCGTCTCTACTTTTTTATTATTTTATTTTATAATCTCGGGTGCAATCATTGTTTTTTCATTCCAATACATATTTTCAGGTGGATATATTTTGCAAATATGCTGCCCAATATGGTTAAAACCAGCTTCATGCAGTTTTTTCAAATGTTCTTCTGAATAATTTTGTTCTTCATCTGAGTAGTATGTGAGAACACCGCCTTTTTTTAGTAATCTGTATGCATCTTTGAAAAACCAGAAATGATTTTTGTGAACCTGCTCCTCAGTCAAAGGATATGTATCAAATAGGATACCATCATAAAATTCTTCCTCTAAATTGTCTACTATATTTTCCCAAAATTCTTCTATCAATATAATTTTTCCATCTTTAATTTCTTTTCCATATTTATTTTTGCATTTCTGTGCAACCTCTGGATGACATTCTATTATTGTATGCGTTTTTACATCTGTATTTTTTTGAATCAAGTCTGCAGAAATACCCATACCAAACCCAAGCTCAAGAACATGGCCACCATTTTGGGTTGCGATATGTGAGAGTCTTTTCATATAATCAGTTTCCCAACGATCCATTACATGATGACCAGCTATAAAGAGGTTATCTTTTGTGAAGTGAGCTGGCTCTTCTCGCCATTCTTTTTTATTTGGGAATCCAATATCTTTTCGAGTTTGTTTTGTATCCATATTGTGTGGATCGATTAAAGCACGATACTGTGTATATGTCAAGTAGACACCGTTTAATAGCATTTGACTTTGCTTGAACTGCTCGATACAATAGTACCACTAGTATATAACATTTTGGTGTGGGGGGATAATTTTTTAACTTGAAAACACTATGTCTTCACGCTTGGACCGCCTTATGCGGCTTGCCCAAAAAACGGGCGATACCCTCATTGTACATAACAAAACGGGGAAAGACGTCGTTATTATGGATGTCGATCAGTACGAGGGGATGCATGATATGCAGGATATATATTTTGGGGATAATACTTGTGATTGTAGTACACAATTGCATGAGATGGATGAAGTGGGAATGCTCGATAAAATAAATAGAGACATTGCTGTATGGCGTTCGCATAAAGATATGGACGAAGGTCTATACAGAAATTATGAAACAGAACATGATCTGGGGGATCACTTACCTGACTCTTTTGAAGAAAATACTACGCCTTCCCCTGAATGGTTTAAAGCAGGTGATGTGCTTGAAGATAAGCATTCAGATTTTTTGGATGATGAAGAAGATGAGGATGATTATGCGTGGGATGATAATGACAATGATGAAATTGTGTCTGAAAATGATTTTGATTTAGAGTCGTTTCCTTCTTTGGAAAATATAATCAATGATGAACAGTCAAAAGATGAGCTGTCTGAAATCAGTGAAGAAGGTGAGGAAGAGGTAATGTACGATTCGCTTGGAGAGGCCTCACTTGGAAATATTAAGGACAAAAAAGATATTCCGTTTATAGATCATGGAGATAGAGAAGGTGGTGTAAAAGAGGAGCCAATAGATGATGATGAACCAGTATTTTTTGAAGAGCCGGTATAAGTGGTTTTAAATTGAAAAAAATGGCTCTATTGAGTCATTTTTTTATTCCACAGTCCATCCCCACTCTATCCCCTTGACTAATTGTTGGTTTTCCTTTATAATCACATCGCATAAATTTTGCTCTGTAGAGCATTTTTAATTTCTGTATTTTTAGTAATTTAGAAGTGCCGCTGGATACAAAACTACCCTGACCATTCAGGCTAGTGCGGACAAACGACCATAGTAATATGGCAGATTTTCAGCGAACCAAGACTCACGTAAATGTGGGTACAATTGGTCATGTTGATCACGGTAAGACAACCCTTACCGCAGCAATCCTCAAGGTTGCAGCAGCTCATGGACTTACTGCTCAAGATAAAGGAGTAGATTCAATTGACGCAGCACCAGAGGAAAAAGAGCGTGGTATTACCATCGCAACTGCTCATGTAGAGTATGAAACAGAAGCTCGTCATTACGCACACGTAGATTGTCCAGGACATGCTGATTATGTTAAAAACATGATCACAGGTGCTGCACAAATGGACGGTGCTATTCTCGTAGTTTCAGCAGCTGATGGTCCTATGCCTCAGACTCGTGAACATATCTTACTTGCAAAGCAGGTTGGTGTACCAAAGATTGTAGTATTCTTGAACAAAGTCGATCAAGTATCTGATCCAGAACTTATCGATCTTGTAGAAGAAGAAGTAAAAGATCTTTTGAATAAATATGAATACCCAGGAGATGAAACTCCGATTATTCGTGGATCAGCTTTGAAAGCACTCGAAGATCCAAATGGTGAAGAGACATCAAAACCAGTTATGGAATTGCTTGCAGCACTTGATAGCTACATTCCAGATCCAGAACGTGATCTTGACAAAGACTTTATGATGCCTATCGAAGACGTTTTCTCAATTGAAGGACGTGGTACGGTAGTAACTGGTCGTATTGACCGTGGTATTGTAAAAGTTGGTGAAGAAATCGAGATCGTTGGTATGAAGGAAGAAACTGACAAAACCACTGTGACTGGCGTAGAGATGTTCAACAAGAACCTCGACCAAGGTCAAGCTGGTGACAATGCTGGTATTCTTCTTCGTGGTACTAAGAAAGAAGAAGTACAACGTGGTCAAGTACTTGCAAAACCAGGTACTATCAAACCACATACTGAGGTAGAAGCAGAAGTATACGCACTTACCAAAGAAGAAGGTGGTCGTCACAAACCATTCTTCAATGGCTACAAGCCACAGTTCTACATCCGTACAACAGATGTAACTGGTGATGTAAAATTACCAGAAGGAACTGAGATGGTAATGCCTGGAGATAAGGTTAATTTGACTATTAAACTTATCGCTCCTGTTGCTATCGAAGACAAAATGCGTTTTGCTATCCGTGAGGGTGGTAGAACAGTTGGTGCTGGTATGGTAACCAAAATCATTAAATAAGACACAAATGTTCAAGCCCGCCACTACGGCGGGCTTGAGTGTTTTCTTAAACATAGTTCATTTTCTATTAATATGGCAGATACTGCAACAAAGACAAAAGAGGCACAACAAAAACTTCGTATCAAGATTAGAGCGTATGATCACAAGGTGATTGATACTGCAACAAAGACTATTATTGACACAGCAGAACGCAACAATGTAAAGGTTGTTGGTCCAGTACCACTACCTACAGCAAAGAATAAATTTAGTGTTAATCGTTCTACATTTGTGCATAAAACATCTCAAGAACAGTATGAGATGCGTACACATAAACGCTTGTTAGACATCATCAGTCCTAGCCCAAAAGCTATTGATGCGCTTATGAATTTGAATCTTCCAAGTGGTGTTGATGTAGAGATTAAAATGATCTAGTTTTTGTCCAAGGTTGATAGGTCTGTGGATAGATTCCACTTTTAGTGCCCTTGACATATTTTGCCTATTGCGCTACAATACGCGCGAATTTGATATTAGTCCAAACACAGTTCAGATCGAGCAGATAAGATCCATATGGAAAACATCTGCAAGAACAGAAGTCTGTGATATGGAGGTGACGTTTTCATTATAATTTATACTAAATAGCCCTTGAGTAAGAGGCTAGAAGGAATTAGTGATTTTTGTTAAGATTTTCACAAATTAATATTTCCTTCTAGTTTTTTATATCACCAATTTCGTGTGGTACACATATTAAACTTAAATATGCGGCCCATGATATGTGATCAATAGATTATGAAATTCATCATTGGTAAAAAATTAAACATGACACAAGTCTTCAGAGAAGACGGTGTTGTTGTACCTGTAACTCGCGTTCAGGCTGGCCCATGTGTAATTACACAAGTAAAAACACAAGAAAAAGAAGGCGCAAACGCTGTTCAGGTAGGATTTGGTACACAAAAGACTTTTCGTCTTACAAACCCAATCAAAGGACATTTAAAAGATATTAAGGTAGATAACAACTCAAATTTGACTGTTCGTCATTTGCATGACTTCCGTAATGATAATGATCTCAAACATGGAGATGTATTGACAGTAGATATGTTTGAAGCAGGAGAAAAGGTAGAAGTAACAGGTAAATCAAAAGGTAAAGGTTTTCAAGGTGTTGTAAAACGTCATGGATTTCATGGTTCACCTGCAAGTCATGGTCATAAAGATCAGCTTCGCATGCCTGGTTCTATTGGTGCAACTGACGCTGCACGTGTGTTCAAAGGAACACGAATGGGTGGTCACACAGGAGACGAACAAGTTACTGTTAAGAATTTAGAAGTTGTTGAGATTGATGATAAAAATAATGAAATTTTGATAAAGGGTGCTATTCCTGGTGCACGAAATGGTCTTGTCTATATATATACTGGAGAAGGTAAGATTGAGATTAAGGCTGAAGAACCACAGGTTGAAGAAAAGCCTGCCTCCGCTGAAGCTCCGGCAGACAAGCCTGAGGAAAAGATTGAAACACCAGTAGAAGAAAAAATTGAAGAATCAAAAGAAGATCCTAAAGTTGAGGAACCAGAAGCTGAAGATAAAAAAGAAGAAGAAAAACCTGTTGAGGAACCAAAAGTTGAAGAAAAAAAAGAGGATGTTCCTGCAGAAGAAGTAAAAGAAACTAAATAATTATATGGCAAACGTAGCAGTTTATAATTTAACAGGTGAAAAGACAACAGATTTGAAATTAAATGATGATGTTTTTGCTGTTCCTGCAAAGAAAGAAGTTGTTCACCAAGTATATACAGCACTTGAAGCTAATGCACGTGAGCCTTGGGCACACGCAAAAGATAGAAGTGAAGTGCGTGGTGGTGGACGTAAACCTTGGAAACAAAAAGGTACTGGTCGTGCACGTCATGGTTCAAGTCGTTCTCCGATTTGGTCTGGTGGTGGTGTAACATTTGGTCCTTTGAAAACAAGAAATTACAAACAAAAAATCAATAAAAAAGTTAATCGTCAAGCAGTAATGATGTGTCTTTCAGACAAAGTGAAAGAAGAAAAATTGATTGGACTTGAAAGTTTTGATTTTGGTGGTAAGACAAAAGTTATTGCTGAGCTTCGTAAGAAGTTACCAGGATTTGGTAAGAGCACACTTATTGTTGCGCAAGATCCTAGCGATGAGCTTTTGGTGGCAACACGAAATGTAGAGAATTTGCATGTAACACGTGCTCAAGACGTGAATGTTGTTGACTTACTACATCACCAATATATTATTTCAAATGAAGAATCACTTAAAGCTTTAGAAGCACGTTTATCATAAATACTATGGGTTTACTTGACAAATGGTCAAAAAAGAAAGAGCAAGAGCAACTCGAAGCTGTAGAAAAAAAAGCTGGCACTGTTGAGGTTGCAGAAAAACCAAAAGCAAAAAAAACAACAAAAGCTACAAAAACTGAAACAACAGCAAAGGCTACAACAGCAAAAAAAACAACTGCGAAAGCAACTGGAATAGCATACAGAACACTTGTTCAACCGCTTGTTAGTGAAAAAGCTACATCTCTTGAAACTCAAGGGAAGTATGTATTTATCGTAAGTAAAGAAGCAACAAAAGAAGAAATCAAAAAATCAATTGAAGAATTATACGGTGTTAAACCAAAGAGAGTACGAACAATGCAATTTGAAGGTAAACGAGTTCGTTTTGGTCACAGTCGTGGCAAGAGAAATGATTGGAAGAAAGCGGTAGTAGAATTACCAAAGGGACACACTATTCATATCCATGAAGGCGTTTAATTAGTTGTTAGCCAATAGTTCACAGCCAATAGGCGAAACTATGAACTACTGGCTATGAACTATGAACTATTAAAATATGGCAGTACGAAAACACAAACCAACCACTCCGGGACGACGCAAATCAAGTGTTCAAGATTTTTCTGATATCACAAAGGTGAAACCAGAAAAAACTCTTGTTGAAGCATTGAAAAGTAAAGCAGGCCGTAACAATACCGGTAAAATTACTGTTCGTCATAGAGGTGGTGGTGTAAAACGAATGTACAGACGTATTGATTTTTTGCGTAATAAGTTTGAGCAGGTAGCAACAGTGACTGCAATTGAATATGATCCAAATCGTGGTGCTCGTATTGCACTTGTTCAGTATGAAGATGGCACTAAGACTTATGTATTAGCAGCAGCTGGAATGAAAGTGGATGACAAAATTATGTCTTCACAAAAAAGAATTGAAGCAATACATGGTAATCGTATGCCACTGTCAGAAGTTCCTGCAAGTATGTTTGTGTACAATGTAGAGCTTGAACCTGGCAAAGGCGGTCAGATTGTACGTGGAGCAGGGAATGCAGCACAACTCATGGTAGTAGAAGGTAAATATGCTCAGCTCAAGCTTCCTTCATCAGAAATGCGATTGGTAAAGAAGGAGTGTATGGCAACTGTAGGACAGGTAAGTAACCCAGATTATAAGTTGGTACGTTGGGGTAAAGCTGGTCGTATGAGATACAAAGGTATCCGCCCAACTGTAAAAGGTAAGAACATGAACCCAGTTGATCATCCACATGGTGGTGGTGAAGGACACAGTCCGATTGGTATGAGAAAAGGTCCTAAGACTAAATGGGGAAAACCTGCACGTGGTGTCAAAACTAGAAAACAAAAACAATCAGATAAGTTTATTCTTTCACGAAGAAAGAGTAAAAAGAAAAAATAATTTTATTTTATGTCACGAAGTTTGAAAAAAGGGCCTTTCATTGATCCAAAACTCATGAAAAAGGTCAAGAAAGCACAAGATACTGGCGATAAGAAGCCTATCAAAACATGGGCACGCGCAAGCACAATCACACCAGAGATGGTAGGACTTACGTTTGCCGTACACAATGGTAAGGATTTTATCGAAGTGTTTGTAGAAGAGAATATGGTAGGACACAAACTTGGTGAATTTTCACCTACCCGTAAGTTTAAGGGTCATGGTGGTAAAATGGCAAAAGATCAATCTAAAGCTTAATTATGAAAGCACAAGCAACCGCACATCTTAAATTTTTACGAATGAGCCCTCAAAAAGTACGTTTGATAGCCGGTCTTGTTCGTGGCCTAAAAGTTGAGGATGCTTTGGTACAACTCACATTTTCAAAAAAACGTGCAGCATCTCCAGTTAAGAAATTAATTGAGTCAGCAATTGCAAATGCACAACATAATCATGATTTGAAAAAAGACACATTAGTTATTGAAACTATTTTTGTAAACGAAGGATCTACACTACGTCGTTGGATGCCACGAGCAATGGGCCGTGCTACACCACTTCGTAAACGTAGCTCTCATATTACTTTAGTACTTGAAGGTGAAGTTGATGAAAAAGCTAAAAAATCTAAAGAGACTAAGAAAGAAGATAAAAAAGAAAATAAAAAAGACGTTAAAGTTGAGAAAGAAGAAAAAGAAGTGAAGAAAGAGACTAAAAAAGAAGCATCCGCTTCCGCTAAAGCTACAGCGGACAAGGACAAGAAATAATAAATTATATAGATATGGGTCATAAAGTACATCCAAAAATTCATAGAACAGGTATCTTGTTTCCATGGGAATCACGTTGGGTTAGTGTTAAGAAATATTCTACTTACCTAGAACAAGATATTAATATTCGTGAATACTTATTGGAGCGATTTAAAGATGCACATATTGATTCTGTATTTATTGAACGTGGACCAAAAAATGTTACAATTACTGTTTTTGCAGCAAAGCCGGGTGTGATTATTGGTCGCGGTGGACAAGGATTAGATCTTTTGAGAAAAGACATTGAACGAAAGTTTTTACAAATGAAGATAAAAGTAAAATTGAATATTCAAGAGGTTCGTCAACCATCTCTTTCAGCAGAGGTTGTTGCACAGCAAATTGTAAAAGATGTTGAAAATCGTATTCCATTTAGACGTATCATGAAACAAACAATTGAGCGTGTCATGAAAGCGAATGCGAAGGGTGTAAAAATTACTCTTGCAGGAAGATTGAATGGTGTAGAAATTGCACGTACAGAGACATTGTCAGAAGGAAAGATCCCTCTTATTACATTGCGTAGTAATGTTGATTATTCTAATAGAATAGCTCGTACTATCTACGGTGTGATCGGAGTTAAGGTGTGGATTTACAAAGGTGAATCATTTGAACGCATCGATAAGCTTGCAGAAAAACAAGATATTAAAAGAAAAAAGAAAAACTAGTGTATGTTGATTCCAAAAAAAGTAAAACATAGAAAGTGGCATAAGCCACGTCGTGGTAACAAAGGTGTTGCAACTCGCACAAACACGGTTGCTTTTGGTAGCTTTGGTCTCAAAGCCACTACACATAGTTGGATTACATCACGACAGATCGAGGCTACACGTCGTGTACTTACTCGTTATGTACGTCGTGGTGGTAAGGTTTGGATTCGTATTTTCCCAGATCGTCCTGTGACTAAAAAAGGAAGTGAACAACCTATGGGCGGTGGTAAAGGATCACCAGACCATTATGTAACAACTGTAAAACCAGGTACTGTGATGTTTGAGATGGATGGTATTACAGAGGAAAAAGCAAAAGAAGCACTTGAAAAAGCAAAACACAAATTACCACTTAAGGCAGTTTTTGTTAAGAAATAAGTATGGATTATAAAGAATTGAAAAACAAAGGTTTAAGAGAAATGCATGAATTATTGGCTGAGAAGCGCAATGAGCTTCGTGAACTTGAGTTTAAGGTAAGTGAAAATCAACTAAAAAACGTACGTAGTATTCGTGTGGCTAAAAAAGATATTGCACAAATTTTGACAGCAATCAATGCAAAGAGGATTGCCGTAGAAAATACTACAGTAGTAAAAGAAGATAACTAACGTTTTATGACAGATATTAAAAAAGCACAACACAGAAAGTTTGAAGGCGAAGTCGTAAGCGCAAAGGGGACTAAGACTCTCCAAGTGCTTGTGAAGACACGTAAGATGCACGCCAAATATAAAAAACAATACTGGGAGAGTAGAAAATATTCAGTACATGATGAAAAAGAACGTGCTCAGTTGGGTGACAAAATTTCATTTATTGAGTGTCGTCCAATTAGTAAGACAAAACGTTGGACATTGATCGACGTAGTCAAAAAAGCAGTTTAATAATACCTAGTAAACACGAGTAAATAATATGATTCAGCATAGAAGCATGCTAAAAGTAGCAGATAATAGCGGAGCCAAAAAGCTCATGTGTATTAGGGTACTCGGTGGTTATAAGAAGCGTTTCGCTCGTATTGGTGATATTATTACCTGTAGTGTAAAAGAAGCTGCACCACGTTCACAAGTAAAAAAAGGTGAAGTCATTCACGCTGTTATTGTAAGACAAAGAAAAGAAATGCGTCGTAAAGACGGTACATACATTCGATTTGATGAAAATGCAGCAGTAATAATCGACAAAAAAACAAAAGAACCAAAAGGAACACGTATTTTTGGACCGGTTGGTCGTGAATTACGTATGAATGGTTATCAAAAAATAGTTTCATTAGCTCCTGAAGTACTATAATATAATATGAAGATTAAAACAGGCGACAACGTAAAAGTCTTAATAGGAAAAGATCGTGGTAAAACAGGAAAGGTTGTTCAGGTACTTTTCAATAAAAAGACAAGTCAACATTTTGTTGTGGTTGAAGGAGCAAATATTTTGAAAAAACATATGCGCGCTGGTAGACAAGGTGAGAAGGGTCAAATCATTGAACTTCCTGCACCAATGCACGCAAGCAATGTTCAACTTATTGATAGTAAATCAAATAAGCCAACACGTGTCGGATATAAAAAAGAAGGAACCGACAAAAAACGTATCGCGCGTGTGAGCGATGAATTTATCGATTAATATATGAAATCAGAATTATACAAAATTTATAAGGATCAAGTTGTACCAGCTCTCAAAGAGAGTCAAGGATACAAAAATATCATGCAAGTGCCAAAGATCAAAAAGGTGACTATTAATGTTGGCTATGGTCGTAGTGTAAAAGACAAAGCATATATTGAAAATGTTGAAAAAACTTTGAATCTTATTTCAGGACAAAGAGCTGTTCGCAATAAAGCTACCAAATCTATTTCAAATTTCAAGATTCGTGAAGGAATGGAGATTGGTTCTTCAGTGACATTGCGTGGTGCTGTGATGTATGATTTCCTATACAAATTGATTAATCTTACGTTTCCTCGTGTCCGTGACTTTCGTGGACTTAGTCCAGATAGTTTTGATGGACAGGGAAACTATGCTATTGGACTCAAAGAACAGCTGGCATTCCCAGAGATTTCAGGTGATGCAGCAAATATGATTCATGGATTACAGATCGTTTTAACAACAACCGCAAAATCAAGAGAAGAAGGTTTTGCACTATTAGAAAAACTAGGGTTTCCTTTTAAAAAGAGTAAATAGAAAAGCTAGATATGGCAACACAAGCACAAAAAGCAAAAACATTTAAGCATAAACCAAAGTTTAGCACACGAAAAGTTAATCGTTGTTGGAAGTGTGGTCGTAAAAGAGGTTTTATGCGTAAGTTTGGTTTGTGCAGAATCTGTTTTAGAGAACTTGCCAACAAAGGACATTTGCCAGGAATCCGTAAATCAAGCTGGTAAAAAATAATACACATAAATAAACTATATTTGTAAACTATATTACTTATGATGACCGATCCAATTGCAGACATGCTTACTCGAATTAGAAATGCTCAAATGGCAAAGAAGCATGCTGTTTTGATACCCTTTTCTAAGGTTAAGTTTGTAATTGCAGAGATTCTATCTCAAACAGGATATGTAGGTAAAATAGAAAAGAAAGATGGTATGCCGGCAACGATCGAGATGTCATTGAAGTATAATGGTTCACAACCAGCAATTACATCAATAAAGCGTGAAAGTAGCCCGGGACATCGTGTATACCGAAAAGCAGATGAATTGCCACGTATATTAAATGGTTATGGTGTGTCAATTATTTCAACTTCTCAAGGTATTATGACTGGAGATGACGCAAAGAAGAAAAGCGTTGGTGGAGAAGTTATTTGTAGTGTTTATTAAAAAGAACTTTATATGTCAAGAATTGGAAAACAGACAATTGAAATTCCACAAGGCGTTACCGCTGAAATCAAAGATAACGTACTAAGTGTAAAAGGTCCAAAAGGAACACTTACACGCAAAGTACATCCTATTGTTAAGGTTGCTATTGTAGATAATCAAATCACTGTTGATGTAGAAAAGAAAGAAGACAAAAAAGAAAGATCACTTTGGGGAACGTTTGCTTCTCATGCACTCAATATGGTGAAGGGTGTTTCTGAAGGTTTTTCAAAACAACTTGAAATAAATGGTGTTGGGTACAAAGTTGCTATGCAAGGAAAAGATTTGAAACTTGAAGTTGGTTTTTCTCATCCAGTAATTTTCAAGATAACAGAAGGTTTGACTGCAAAAGTAGAAAAGAATTTGATTACTATAGAAGGCGCTGACAAAGAACTTGTTGGTTCAGTTTCTGCTGAGATTCGTGCAGTTCGTAAACCAGAACCATACAAAGGAAAAGGAATCAAATATATTGATGAGGTAATTCGTCGTAAGGCTGGTAAGACCGCAGCAAAGGGTGAATAATCACAAGAAATTTCAAATTATAAAATATGAAAAAATTAACCAAAGAACAACAAAGAAAAAGACGCCGTGTTCGTTCACGTGCTCGTATGAATGGTACTGCTGATTGCCCACGTCTTAGCGTTCACAGAAGTTTGGGTAGTATGTCTGCTCAGATTATAAATGATGTAGATGGCAAGACGATTGTTAGTGTTAATAGTAAAAAAGATGTTGATGCAAAAGCTGATGCAGGTGAGAGAAAAGGAAAGACTGCTGTAGGTTTCTTACTCGGTAAGAAAATTGCAGAAAAAGCAAAAGAAGCTAATGTTACAAAAATAGTATTTGATAGAAGTGGTTATGCATACCAAGGGCGTGTCCAAGCTCTTGCTGATGGTGCTCGTGAAGGTGGACTTCAGTTTTAATTATAAAAACGATACATAAGATTTTAGTATGGGAAAACCTAACCGAAGAAATAAGCGACAACCAAAAGAAAAGCCAGAGTTTGATCAAACTATTGCTGATCTTGCACGTGTAACACGTGTTACCAAAGGTGGAAAACACTTGAGTTTTCGTGCGCTTGTGCTTATTGGTGATAGAAAAGGACGTGTTGGTTATGGTGTTCAAAAAGGTGCTGATGTTCAGATCGCAGTTGACAAAGCAGTACGTCAAGCAAAGAAAAATATCATCAATGTACCATTTGATAATGAAACAATTCCTCATGTTGTGCAAGCAAAATACAAAGCTGGAAAAGTGCTTATCAAACCAGCTCCACAAGGTTCTGGTATTATCGCGGGTAGTGTAATTCGAAGTGTACTTGAGCTCGCTGGTGTACCAAATGCTAGTGCAAAAATGATGGGTAAGACTAATAACAAAATTGCAAACGTGAAAGCAACATTTGCTGCGCTTTGTCTTTTTAAACAGGAAGCTATTGATAATGTTCAGAAAAATCGTGAAGCTCAAAAGAAAAATCCAGTTCAAAAAGTAGAAACTGGAAAAAAAGAAGAGCCTAAAAAAGAAGACAAAAAAGTTGCTCCAAAAAAAGAAATCAAAAAACCAGCAGATAAAAAAGTAGACCCGGTCTCCGCTAAAGCTTCAGCGGACGAAGGAAAGAAATAATAGAATTTTAAATGTATGGCTTTAACTCCAAATACAATTTCATCAAAACGTGCTAAGAAGAATGTTAAGCGTCTTGGTCGTGGTGACGGCAGTGGCAAAGGAACATACTCTGCACGTGGTCTAAAAGGACAAAAATCTCGATCCGGTGGTAAGGGTGGCTTGAAACGCCGTGCATTTAAGGCACAACTTCAAAAAGTGCCAAAATTGCGTGGATTCAAAAGCCAAGCTTTGAAGCCAGAAACAGTTACTTTTGCTCAGCTTGAAAGATATGCAGAAGAGGGTGTAGAGATCACTCCATTTTACTTAAAAGAAAAAGGTCTTATTGGAAGCACTAAGAAAGGTGCTAAGATAGTAGCAAGTGGAGAACTAAAGAAAAAGCTTGAATTCAAAGGATGCTTTGCTACAAAGAAAGCAGCAGAAACAATTGAAAAAGCAGGCGGAAAACTGGTATACTAATACCAGTTTTGATCCTTTATATTAAAAAATAATATGATTGATAAAATTAAACGTATCTGGAAGATCAAAGATTTGAGAGCACGAATCTTTTTTGTGCTTGCAATGCTTGTTGTGTTTCGTGCAGCAGCTCACGTACCTTTGCCAGGAATCAATACAGAGAATCTTAAAGCTTTTCTTGATGGAAATCAAATTCTTGGATTATTGAATATTTTTTCTGGTGGTACAATGGAAAACTTTTCTCTTGTGTTGCTTGGTATTGCACCATACATTACTGCATCAATTATTTTTCAACTTCTTACAATGGTAGTTCCTCAGCTTGAGGAGTTGTCAAAAGAAGGTGAGAGTGGTCAACAAAAAATAAACATGTATACACGCCTAGCAACAGTACCACTCGCGCTATTGCAAGCATTTGCCATGATCAAACTTCTTTCACAATCTCAATTTGATATTATGGGTACACTTGATGCATTCAAGTATACTTCAATTATGATTACGATTACCGCTGGTACTATTTTCCTAATGTGGATTGGTGAACTTATTTCAGAAAAAAATATTGGTAATGGTATTTCACTACTTATCTTTGCTGGTATTGTGTCATCTCTTCCTACTGTAGTACAAAACGCAATTGTAAACTACGATCCATCACAACTTTATTTGTATGTAATGTTTGTTGGTTTGGCTATTGTTACTATTGTTGGTGTTGTTATTATCAACGAGGGACAGAGAAATATTCCAGTAAGTTATGCTAAGCAAATTAGAGGGAATAAAACCTTTGGTGGAAACAGTAGCCATTTACCACTTCGTGTGAATATGGCTGGTGTGATCCCTATCATCTTTGCTATCTCAGTAGTATTGTTTCCTTCTATGTTAGCTCAGCTTTTTGTAAATGGAAGTGGGTTTATGGCAAGCGCAAGTCGTGCAACCATAGCATTATTTAACAATCAATGGTTTTACGGAATTGTATATTTCTTGCTTGTATTTGGATTTACATATTTTTATACAGCAGTAATCTTCCATCCTCAAAAAATGGCAGAGAACTTACAAAGACAAGGAGCATTTATTCCAGGTATTCGTCCAGGTAAAGAAACTGAAAAATATTTGCAAAGTACCATGAGCAAACTTTTGTTCTCAGGTGCATTTTTCCTTGGAGCTATTGCAGTACTTCCACTTATTGTCCAAGCATTTACTGGTTCACAAAGCCTTGTGATTGGTGGCACAAGCTTACTTATCGTAGTAAGTGTGGCAATTGAAATGGCAAAACAAATTGAAAGTCAGATCAAGATGCATGAGTATGATAGAGTGTAAAAGTTAGAAAGTTCATAAAGTTTATAAATAAGGATACCATTTGAAAGAATGGTATTTTTAATATAAGTAGGTAGTTGTCATGGAGTGATTCCTGTGTTATAGTATTAATGATTTTATTATTTTTAAGGCTTTGTTATGGGATTTTTTTCCTTCTTATTTGGTACTGGTACTTCAAGCACAGCAAAGCTTGATCTTTCTGAACATCAAGTAAGTAAACAAGAGATCGAACGATTGGTGAGCCGTATGAAAATAAAGAGTCTTGATGCAGGCGAAGAAAAACTTATCGAGCGTATTATTGAAAAACGTAGACTTGGGGATGGAAAGATTTCCTTGCGTCATATTGATGAGGCACTTAGAAAACTCGAGTTTCAAAAGAAGATCAGTCAGTATGATCGGAAGGGCGTTATGAAAGTATTTACAGAATATTTTCAAGATAAATTTGAATAAATTAATATATAATTATGAAGAAGATTGTTATTTTGATGGGGGTCCCGGGAAGCGGAAAGGGTACACAAGCAAAAAAACTTGTAAAGCATTATGACTATTCTCATATTTCAACAGGGGATTTGTTGCGTGCACTTGATGCGGACCCACAAGCAGACCCAGAGGATAAAAAAATGCTCGCTGATATGAAAGCAGGGAATCTTGTTGCTGATACGTTGATATACAAGCTAGCTTTTAGGGAAATCGAAAAAAATCTAAATGAAGGAAAAGGTGTATTACTTGATGGTGCAATTCGAAATGTAGAACAGGCAAAAGAATACGATAAATTTTTTGAAGAAAAAGGCATGAGTGATGAGGTAATAGTAATCGAAGTAAAACTAACTGACGAAACAAGTCACAATCGTTTGACCAAGAGAAAGGTTTGTCCAGACTGTGGATTTATTCTTCCATATTCAGAGGAAAATGAAAAAAAGAAAGAATGCCCGGATTGTAGTGGTAATCTAATTGTCCGTCAGGATGACAATCCAGAGACTATAGCCAAACGTATTAAGGAGCAGGGAAATGAGGCTGTAGGGCCTATTATAGAGCATTATAGAGATAATGGCGTTCTAGACAGCGTTGATGGAGAGGGTGCCATTGATGAGGTGGATGAGGAGATTAGGAAAATCTTAGAGAAATAAAAAATACAGACTATCTTTCGTAAGGGAGATAGTTTTTTAATTTTTAACTCTTTATTTTATTAAATAAAATATGGTATACTGAGTTTGATTTATGAAGAAAATGTTGAAAAAATATTTTATACCTCATGAGGAAAATAATTATCATCCTCATATTTTGCATACCAAACGTGCATTGTTTTATAGTGCAGTTTTTATTTCTATGAAAGCAATTGTAATAAGTTTTGCAATACTTCTACCATTGCAGGTTTTTGTAATGCCAGATATTTTACAAGCTCAGCAGCAAGAGATTATAGATTTGACAAATGAAATTCGTGTACAAAAAGGTATGGAACCTCTACAACCTTTTACCAAATTATATGATTCAGGCCAGCTCAAAGCAGATGACATGGCACAAAAAGAATATTTTGAGCATGTAGGACCAGATGGCCGTAGACTCAAGGATTATATGAATACAGTTGGTTATGAATACAAATATGCAGGTGAAAATTTGGCTATGGGATTTGCAGATGCCCAGTCGCTTGTGAATGCTTGGGTAAATAGCCCTACTCATTATGCAAATTTAATAGACACAGACTACCTAGAGTTTGGTGTAGGATTGCACGTGGGTCAATATGATGGCACCCCGACGGTTTATGTAGCACAGCATTTTGGTGCACCAAAGGTGGTTGCAGGGGTTAAGGAAGATCTTGGGTCTGAGGCTGAGGTGGCGGCTGAAGAAGGGACAGCTCGCGACCTGCCCGTACCGGATATAGCAAGTGATGAGCCTGTTGTAGATATCCCTCAAATCAATCCATACGCACAAAATGAAGGGCGTGATATTATTCCTTTGATACTCGCTGACGGAGAAGAACCTTTGCATGAAGAATTACCTTCTATTGTTTATAATCCAGATATATCTCGCATGTATTGGAAAGAAGAAGGGGAGAAGACGATAGTGACTGTAAAAGCATATATAGTGGGTGATGTAGAGAATGCAATGGTACGGTTTCATGAATATTCTATAGATCTTTTCGCGTCAGACCAGCCATTTATTTATCATGGTCAAGTTACTATTTTTGGTACAGCCAATGAACTTTTCAAAGTTATTACAACTCCAAGTATTTCAGTAAGTGCGGTGGACGGAACACTTATTCAAGATAATATAATATGGAATAATGTAAAAGTTGTAAGTCCAACTCCAGTAGAAAAATATACTCGAGCCGAGACATCTCTTGGTGGTTTTACCAATATTTTCAATGTATCACGAAATATTTATCTTGGATTTATTATTTTCTTTGCTATTGCCCTCGCACTCAAAATTTTTATTGCGTTTAGAAAACAACACCACCATGTTATTATTCAAACCTTGCTTTTAATAGGTCTTTTGGTGGTTTTGTTTGAGGTGTAGTATATAAATATACTGTGAGTTTTTTAAAATATCATGATTAACATGGTATTTTGTTTTACTTGCTTTTTTACTCCACTATGTTAGACTGAAATAGTATATTATTATATTGTTAAATTGTTATGTCATATATAAAAACACAAGAAGAAATAGATTATCTCATAAAAGGAGGTAAGATTTTGGGTGAGATATTACAAGAGATTTCAGAAATGGCTGCACCTGGTGTAACCGCATATGACATTGATAAGCGTGCTGAAAAATTAATAAAGCGTGCTGGTGGTAGACCGGCATTCAAAGGGTATCAAGGTAGAAAATCAGATCCTAAGTTTCCTTCTACCATATGCGCATCAATCAATGAGGAGCTTGTGCATGGTATTGCGACTAAAGATAAAGTTTTGAAAGACGGTGATATTTTTAGTATAGATATTGGCATGCAATATCCTCTTGGGTGTGGTATGGGAAATAGTGGAAATGGATTTTTTACTGACACTGCTGTGACTGTTGTTGTGGGAGACGTGCCAGATGATACTAAGCAGTTGTTAGACGATACGAAAAAAGCACTTGAGATTGGTATAGAACAATGCGTTATGGGAAACACAGTGGCAGATATAGGACGTGCAATACAAGATTACGCAGAGTCACTAGGATATGGTGTTGTTCGAGATTTGGTTGGTCATGGAGTTGGTCATGAAGTGCACGAAGATCCTCGAGTTCCTAATTTCTATGATCCAGATTCGAAAAAATGGAAACTGGAGCCAGGTGTTGTGATTGCTATTGAACCAATGATCTCCATGGGTAACCATAGGATTGAAACAGCAAAAGATGGGTGGAGCATTTCTACTTCTGATGGAAGTTTGTGTTCACATCAGGAACATACAATTGTTATAGCAAAAGATGGTCCAATTGTAATAACACGTCGTCCAAACGAGTCTTTATGATAAAAAGAATATCTTTTTTTATTGTTTTATGCTTTCTAAGCATTACTTTTTTGTATACTGAATCTGCATACGCCCAAGATGAGACAGTCAATGAAGCAGAAGCATGTGTTACACAGGCGTATACAAAATATACTGATGATGTGACAAAATGTACAATGCAAAAACAGGGTGAGTATATAAAGGATCAAAAGACATTAGAAACAGAACTTGAGGAAGGTATAATAAATTGTCCTCGTGATGATGAGTATGATATTTGTGTTAATGCATTGCAAGTAAAAGCATATGAAAAAATAAGTGAGCTGTCCAATAATATACAAAATGTATATAAGGATTGTAGTGAAGGAGTTGCTAAACAAAACCATATTCAAGCTACTTCAAAATGTTATGATGGCATTTCTCTTGGGTGGGTTTGGGATACTCCGGTTCTCAAAAGCATGCTTCAAAATCAATCACTTGATTATACAAAACTAGACGCCACACAGGCTTCTAATTTGGGTACTTGCATAGAAGACGCAAATTATAAGTATGATTTTAGTATTGTGTCAGCAGACACACAACGAGCTATTGCTACATGTTTCAAAGAGAGTGGTCTTGATTATACGTTTGCATTGTATGAGTCTGCTGGAGTTGCAATTGACTGTGCTTCTGAGACATTGGATATTCAAGAAGATCAAGATATTCTTAATTTTGCACAGACTGTCACACCAAAACAGAAAGAATATATATCACAGTGTATTGTGAAACGCACTACGCCAATTGTTGCTGGTATAGCAGTATTAAATATTCCTTTTGCCGCTGGATTTGGTAATTCTTTTATATTTATTCAGTTTTTATTTACCCAACCGTTTATACTTTTTGTACGTAGAAAGAATAAAAACTGGGGAAGAGTATTCAATTCGTTTACAGAGCATCCTGTAGATTTGGGGACGGTACGTTTGGTAGATCATGATACAAACAAAGTGATCAAGACCATGGTGACAAGTCATAAAGGAAAATATTTATTTTTACCTGCGCCAGGACTATACCGTGTAGAAGTTGATAAATCTGGTTTTGAGTTTCCATCTACTTATTTGAAATCAAATGTTGATTCAGAGGTACATTATTTTGGAGAAGAAATAAAGGTTCAGGGAAAACTAGATGTGGTAGACAAACATATTCCTATTGATCCTCATCATAGAGAAATTTCTGTTGGTAGGTTTACTTGGCGTATTTGGAAAAAGAGGGTTGCGATAATTTTTGCTTTTGCTGCACCACTTCTTGCTGCACTTGGTTTATTATTTGTTCTAGAATGGTGGTCTATACTAATTGTGATCGTACATGTATTGTTGTTATTAATTTTTATAAGACTTGTTTTTACAAAGAAAGACCCACAGTTTGGTCGAGTTTATACTGATAAAAATACATCTCTTAGAACTGTACAAGTTTCCCTGTTTAGAAAAAAAGATAATAAACTTCTAGGATATTATGTAACAGATTTGTTTGGACGATACTTTTTGCCAGCTGTAGAGGGTGAATATATACTTACGTTTAGTAAGAAAGGTTATGAAAAAAAGAATATCGATATAAATGTTGACAAGAAGGATGCTGACCAAGGAATTATTAACATAGACACACAACTTAAAAAAGACTTATGAATATTCTAGCTATAGATTATGGAAAAAAACGTATAGGTCTTGCTTGGATGCAGACTGGTTTAGATATTGTTTTACCTTTCGGCACAGTCAATAGTTTGGAAGAAACAATTGAACTTATAAAAAAAGAAAAAATTGATAAAGTTATTTTTGGACTTCCTTTTGATCTAAAATCTATAGAAGAAAATGACAATACAAAACGAATTAGAAAATTTGCAGAAAAAGTAAAAAAAGAAACAGAGGTGGAAATAGATTTTGCAGACGAGAGATTTACCACGGCTGAGGCTAGAGAAATGGGCGGGGATGCAAGTCTTGATGAAAAAGCAGCGATGCTTATATTACAAACTTATTTAGAAGAAAATAAATAATATGAATGAAAGAAGGCGTGAGCATCAGGAGTCTCCACAAGAAATTTTTACAAGGATGTTTATGGATAATAAGAATCCTTTTTCAGTGCGTCAAGCTATACAAATGTTAATGTTTTTTGAAGACGTTCATAGCATTGATGAGATAAGTAATGCTGACGCAGAAAAATTTGCCCTCATGTATGATGGAGAAGATGGCCCTGCTGTTAAGACCTATATTGAAATATATGTTTTGAAACAGGCAGGGGAGGGAAATGTTGAGAAAGCCGTAAGTTTTGTCAAAGATGCATTTGATGCATTTCCTGAAAAGATTGACTTGCCAAAAGAGGAGGCCGTTGTAACAAAAAGGGCTGCCTAAAAAAATATTTATGAAAGCAATAGTCCTTTCACGTCGTGATTTTCGAGAGTCTGACCAAATCATTTCACTTTATACAAAAGAAAAAGGAAAACTCGAACTTCTAGCACGTGGAGTAAAAAAAATTACAAGCAAAAATTCGGCTCATCTTGAGCCGTTTTCTTTGGTTGATATTGACATTGCATATGGTAAAGAATTCAATCACTTAACCAAAGTTCAACCAATAGAATATTTTAAAAATATTAGAAAAGATTTGGAAAAAAGTTTAGTTGCGCAACATATTATTTCTATTACAAATAAACTCACACAGCCAAATGAGCAAGATGAAAGGATTTTCAATATATTAAAAAGTTGGTTGCAATTTACTAATCTTCCAGTCTTTCAGTCTTCCAATTTTTCATTGTCAGATGGTTATATTGTTGTATTACTACATTGTTTAGGGTTTGCAATAACTGAGGATGAAAAAATGAAAAAATGGATTAATGAACTCGAGATATTAGAAGGCGGGAATTGGGAGGCCATAAATGAGCTTGAATATAACCCAGAGCTTCATAGACAAATTTATCAATTTTTAGTGTATCAAACTGAGAAAAAGGTCTTAGATTGGGCAAAACTTGCGTAATTTAAGGGAATTTTGTACAATATAGGACATAAGACGTAAGACCTAGGACTTAAAACTAAGTCCTAAGTCCTAAGTCCTAAATCAGTTTCATTATGCATATTCTCATAAAAGACATTTCAAACTATGTTGATCAAGAAGTCACGATAAAAGGTTGGCTTTATAATAAGCGTTCTTCTGGTAAGATTGGTTTTCTTGAGTTGAGAGATGGAACAGGGTTTATTCAGGCTGTGGCAGTAAAAAGTGAGGTAAGTGAAAATATCTGGAATGATGTAGAAAAAACAACTCAAGAATCCTCAATTATTGTTACTGGTACAGTCAGTAAACATCCCAAACAGGAAGGAGTATACGAGTTACAAGTTACTAATTATGAATTACTACAAATAGCAGAAGAATATCCTATTACAAAAAAAGAACATGGCCCAGACTTTTTACTTGATAATAGGCATCTATGGCTTCGAAGTAAAAAGCAATGGGCAATTCAACGCGTACGTGATGAAGTGATTCAGGCAATTTATGATTTTTATCACAAAAACGGATTTATAAAAATTGATACACCAATCATAACTCCAAATGCATGTGAAGGTTCTACAACATTATTTGGTATTCAATATTTTGATGAGGGTGAGGTATTTCTTTCTCAGTCTGGACAACTTTATCTTGAAGCTGCAATCATGTCAGTGGGCAGGGGATTTGATTTTGGTCCGACATTTCGAGCTGAGAAGAGTAAGACGAAACGCCACCTTACTGAATTTTGGATGATGGATGCAGAAGCAGCATACGTTGAGCACGAAGAGAGTATGGAACTTCAAGAGAATATGATTGTGTTTACCATAGAGAGAATTTTAGAAAGATGTCAAAAAGAATTAGAAATTCTTGAACGAGATCTTGAACCTCTCAAAAAAATAAAGGCACCATTTACTCGTCTCACATACACGCAAGCAGTAGAAAAATTAAATTCACTTGGGAGCGACATTAAGTTTGGAGAAGATCTTGGAAATGATGACGAGGGAATGCTAACACAAGATTCAGATGTTCCTGTTTTCATACACAAATGGCCACGAGAGATCAAGCCTTTTTATATGAAAATGGATCCAGAGAATCCAGAGCTTGTTTTGAACAATGATCTTATTGGTACCGAAGGATCAGGTGAGCTTATTGGAGGGTCACAGCGTGAGGATGATTATGACACATTGAAGAGTGCGATTGAAAAAGAGGGTCTAGCAGGGCCAGAATATCAATGGTATCTTGATTTACGTAAATATGGATCAGTTCCTCATTCAGGATTTGGCCTTGGTCTTGAGCGTACTGTTGGGTGGATTTGTGGAGTTAATCATATTCGTGAAACAATTCCATTTCCTAGAATGATCAATAGAGTAAGACCATAGTATGGATATTGTTCTTGTATTTTTTGTTGGAGTTTTGACTAGTTTTTATGGCGCAATGGTTGGTGGGGGTGGTCTTGTTACCATCCCTTTTTTAATTTTCATGGGCCTTCCGCCACAGGTGGCAATCGCAACTAACAAGCTTGGTTCAATTGGGCAGCTTGGTAGTGCATTTGTTAAATATGCCAGATCTGGAAAAGTTCAATGGAAGCTCATAGCGCCTTTTCTTGTTATTGCAGTATTCACAGGTGTAGTAGGCGCACGTATACTTTTGTCCATAAATGAGGCATTATTATCTAGAATAATAGCCGTAGTACTACTTGGTATATTGATTCTCGTTATTACAAAAAAGAAGATAGGTTTAGAGCACCGTGAGGTGGGTAAAGTACGCAAATCAATTGGTTATGTTTGCTACACGTTATCCATGACATGGGGTTCATTTTTTGGCGGTGGATTTGGTGTTTTCGTTTCATATACACTTATATATTTGTTTGGACTCACTATGAATGAGTCGGCTGCTACAAGTAAATTTCCTAGTTTTATAATGGGTATAGTAGCTTCTGTAGTTTATGCGTTAAGTGGAGTAATACATTATCCTTATGCAATTTCTATTTTTTGCGGGATGATATTAGGCGGCTATTTTGGAGCAGGTTTTGCTCTAAAAAAGGGGGACGGAGTGGTAAAAAGTGTATTTGTTGTAGTCGTGGTAGCATCTGCTATAAAATTATTGTTAAGTTAATTAAAATGTACTAAAAACTCCATATTAAGGAGTTTTTTGTTTGTCTCATTATGTGTTTTTGGTCGACTTTAAATAGTCATTTTGCAAGACTTTTATTCTCGGGATAACTCTTGGTAGTTTAGCCAAAAATATGGTATTATATATCTAGTTTTTATGGTATACTTATATTGATAACTTTCGTATAGGTTACCTATTTGTTTTTAGCACATACATTGTGCGTATAAAACGCTTTATAAAATTTATTGTACCAAAAAAAATGAACCACTGGAGTAGTCGGTTGATTTTTGTGTCTATTGTTTCGGCAGGATTGCTTGGTGCATCACAAGTGTTTGGTTTAGATATTGTTGGAGGTCTTATATCCGGTGCATCTTGGATTATGTTGACTGTTGCACAGATTTGTATCGCATTCACGGTGTTTTTCTTGCAATTTTTTATTACACTTGCGAGTTACAACAACTATATTGATGTGAGTGTAGTTAAACTTGGATGGGCAATGGTAAGGGACGTGGCAAATATGTTTTTTGTAATTGCACTTCTCGTAATTGCCTTTGCCACGATTTTGGGTCTAGAGCAGTATGAATGGAAAAAAGGCCTGGTCAAACTTATTGTCATGGCCGTTTTTATTAATTTTAGTAATTTGATTGCTCAGCTGGTTATTGATGCAGCCCATGTATTTACAATTACATTTTTAAATGCTATTTCAGCAACAGCAGGTGGAAATCTAATCAACATGTTCAAGCTTGATAAGATTGTTTCTATGGTGTCTGATCCAAATCTGGGGACTACACCAGAAGGCGCAGGAACGGCTGTCCTTGCTTCCTCAATAGTTGCAACTATATTTGCTATTTTGGCGGCTGTTGCACTTGGTTCGTATGTGATTGTTATGGCATTACGTGTCGTAATTTTATGGGCACTTATTATTATTTCACCATTGGCGTATCTATTGTATGCTTTACCAAAAGGGGAGAAATATGCACAACAATGGTGGAGTGAATTTTTCAAACACGTTATAGTTGCACCTGTTATGGTGTTTTTCTTGTGGCTGGCATTTGCGACGCTTGGGAGTGGTACAATTATGGATGAGATCATGAGTGACAAAGCAGTGGTTCCATTGAGACAAGGAGAAGAACAACAATCAATTTCATTAGCAGACGTATCAACGTGGGAAAACATGGCAAACTATCTGATTGCACTCGTATTTCTTATGATTGGTTTGAAAGCAACACAAGAGAGTGGCGCTCAGGGCTCTGGTCTTGTGGGTGGTGCGGTTAATTTTGGAAAGAAAGTCGCCACATATGCTACTGGATACGCTGCAGGAAGGTGGCTTGTAGACAAGGGAGTAGTAACTCCGGCCAAAGCAGCAGCAAAGGGTGTTGGGAAGGGGCTTTGGACTGCCACCAAATGGGTTGGTTACAAGCAGCTTGGTGGACACAGAATAGACAAGAAGGCACGTACATTTGGAAGAGCTGTCAAAGGTTGGTATTGGGGCAAAGGATTTGAGGAAACAAAAGAAAGTCAGGGATTGCAAGATCAAATTAATCAAAAGAAGGCAGTGCTTAGTGCTGCAAAGAGTACCGAAGGACGTCAAAAGATCCAAGCAGAAATTGATCATCTAGAAACAGAACAAAAAGCTCTATTTGATAAATCACAAGATCAGAGTTTGAGTGAGGCTGAAAGAGACGACTCAAAACAGAGAGCAGAAAGAATCGGAGGTCAGGTTCTAGAGCGCAAAGACATTTTGTCTGCTGCACAAGGTATGGGTACTGAGGAACAAAAAGCATCAGAAAAAGAAATAGAAGGTCTCGAGGCACAAAAACAAAAGAAAATGGGTGGAGGATTTATAGGAAAACGTGCCCGTCGGTATCTTGAAATTGAAAAACAACTTGGAAAAACCCAAAGACAAGAAGAAGAGAGAAGAAAACTGTTATGGAAACGCGTTGGTTCAGAAGCTGGTGGTAATATATTATTTGGTTCAGGTGTTGGTATGGGTGCTGCAGGTGTTGGTTTTGGTAAATCTGGTAAATATAGAATTTTTGGAGATATTTATAGACAACAAGAAGAAGTTTGGGAAAAGGATAAAGATGGAAATGATGTTCTCGATAGTAAAGGTAGAAAAGTTCAAGCCAGGGATGATGCAGGAAAGAAAAAATGGAACCAAAAATATGCTGGAAGCGATGCTCAGGATCGTATTGAGCGTGGATGGCTCAAAGCTGAAGAGATGCGTAGTGCTTCTAAAGATAGAGAATATGAGACGCGCGGTACAAATCAAGTTCTTGAGATGCCGCGTATTAAATTCAATGTTTTTGATAGGTCTTTTGACTATGAAGAGAAGAAAGGTACGATGCAGGAACGTATTTCAATGCATGACGTAGGCGCTCAACAGCTCGAGCATGCTGCAAAAAATCTTGAGGCAGAAGCAAAACTCAAGATTGTTACTGATTTTGTAAAGGGTGATAGTAAAATTCAAGGAATGCAATCAGACATTGGTAAGCTTGAAGCAGAAAGAAGTTCTGTGTTGACAGGTGCACGTCAAAAACAAATTGAACGAGAATTAGAAGAAAAAACTATGATGCTTGAGGGTGCAAATGATGAACAGCGGGGTCTAATTGAAAAAGAGATGACTGGCCTTGGAGAAGAATTGCAATCTATTACATCGGGATCTGCTGTTCAAAAAGTTCAAGATGAATTAGATCAGAAGGTCGGACAATTGAGTCTTGCATTAGGTATTGATCCAAGCGAACTTAAAGATAAAGATGGTAATATTTTGTCACAGAGTGAAATGGCAAAGAAAATAACAGACAAAAGGGCTGCGATTAAAGATCAAATTGAAAAGCTAGAGGCACAAAAATCTCAAGTAAAAGGAAACAAAGCACAAAGAAGAATAGAAGATATTATTGAAAAAAAGAAAGAAGAAGGGGACAAATTTGAATCACAGTTAGAGTCTGTTTCACCAGAAGAACTTATTGATTTACAAGAACAATTAAAAGATGAATCTTCACCAGAAAAGAAAGAAGAGAGGGCGAAAATTATTGAAGAGCGCATGGATAAGTTGAAGAAAATGAGGGATGGTGTTGATAAAGGTGGTGTTGAACACACAGCCTTAACCAAAGAATCTGCTGATTTAAATGCGCAGGCAGCGCTTTTGAGCACTGATGCAGGAAAAACTACACGTGTAGAACAAATTGAACAAGAGATAGATGAAAAGAGAAGATTGGCAAAACAAGCAAAGAAAAAAATGAAAACATCTATGTCTGGAATATCATATGATGATTTTCTTGAAACACAAGCCATGAGTAAGATGACACAAGATCGTTTGTCAAAAGATGAAGAAAGACTCATGAATGATCGTTTTTCAAAAAAATATGATGATGCATTAAAATTGGACATGGGTGCGGGTCATCTCGAAGATGGGGGATATGCAGATGAAAAGACAAAAGGACAGCTCGAAAAAATTAATGGAACTCTCAAAAAAGTAGAAGCAAGATTACAAATTGCAAAGGATCGTCAGGGTGCTCTTGGATCTGAATCTATGGAGGCACGACGTGAGATAAGTCGTCGCGAAAAACAAAATAAAGAAGAAGGGATATCAGCAGAAGTGAGACAGGAAAACGATAATAAGATTTCGGTATTAAAAGGTGTTTTGGATGCAAATGATAAGCGACAAGCGGTATATTCTGCAGAGGCTCTTGAAGCAATAAAGGATAAAGGAAAAATTACCAGAGAGAAGAGCGTCATAACTGATAAGTTCAAAGCAGATGCGGATGCGCTAAGAGGTGGAGATGCACGTGTTGCTGATGAATTAGCAAAAAAACTTGAAAATGAAGCAGGAACACTCACAGATAAGGATAAGTCATTTGAAAAAAAACGTGAAGCAGAACAGTGGAGACGTATTTCCAAGGGAATGAGGAGTGGTGGAACTCAAGCTTGGGATTATGCTGCATCTACTGCACAAAATGTAGAATCCTCTCGCGGTTTTCGTTATAAACACAATTTGCTTCTAAGTGAAGCAGAGCAGCGTGTCGTATGGGATAAGCGTGGCCTTGATACTCCAAAGAGTACTTTGACTGAACTTATCGAAGAGTTTGAGCGTAATTTTGGTGAGATGTCTTATGAAAGTTATGTAGAAAATTCTTCAAAAGTATTTTTGGAAATGATGGACAAAGTCGAGGCAGGTACGTTTAGCGATGCAGATAGAGCTTCTTTGGCTGGATTGTTTAAACGTGGATTCAATGAGTCGTGGGTAGATGACACTATTATTTCCATTATGAGTAACAATGAAGCACGTCATAAGATAGGGGATGTACTTGGTTGGAAAGATATGGACTTTACCGTGGACAAAATTCGTGATGTAGAGATGTTTTATGCCACAGGAGATATTGATTTTGCTAGAGATAATGTAGTTATTTCAGAGACGATTGATGAGGCACTTAATTCTGAAGATAAACGTTTTAAAATGAGTCTACCAAACTTATTTGAAGGTCTTAAAACAGGTAATTTTAGAAATGAAGCAGGTCATACATTGGATACATCCGAAGTGACAGAGTTTAAAGGACGTATAAAAGGTCTTTTTGCAGAACAAGGACGTGAACTTACTGATACTCAAAAAGATTTATTTGATGCATTACTTTCCGCAGAAGGTGAAGCTGATGCAGAAACAAAGACACTTAGAACTAGTGCAATGAAAACATATATGGAAAAGACAGAAAAGAATCAATCTTCTCTCCAGTTTTTTGGAAATTTACGTAATCAAGCAATTGATAAAAAACATGGTGAAAATGCTGGTTGGGCACTTAATATGGATGTTGGAGATGGTAAAAATATGTATATTGGTTCTGGTCGACGTATGGCAGAGGCTCACGTGTATAGTGATATCAATAAGACTGATGCACGTTTTCGTGCTCCTGCTCATCCACACATGGTTGCCGATCTTACAGAAGAAGATGGTCAAGTAGTTACTCGTGTAAGAGAAGATGCATATGGTGTGATGCGTAAAGGTATTATTGATCCAAACTCATGGCGTGGAACACAGGGTCGTTATATTAGTCAAATGTCTGGTTTGTCTGCTGGTGAAGATGCGGCAAAATATAGGAATGCATCAGGTCAGTTTGCTGTAGGAAAATCAACAGCAGCAGTGAATACGTGGAGAAAAAAGTATCGTTCTGAGTTTGAAGACCGTACAAAAGGAAAATCAAAAACTGAAATTAAAAAAATAGAAGAAGCTCTTTCTGCTCGACAAATTTTGAAAAATGTATATTTGCCTCAAATGAAGAAAAATAGTAAAGATTTCTTACTTACAATGGCTGCTGCGGCTGACGTTGATGGTTTAAGTGCAGTTACAAACGGTGAGATGAGGTTGAGTATACCAGTGTATGATGAGGTAAGTAAGCAGGTAAAAGAAATTCCTATCACGAACTATATGGACTTAAAAAAACATATGGAAAGTGGAGTGTTTGGTTTCCGTGCGAGTGGTTTACCTAATTTTGTCGCAGCTGATCGAGGTAAAGCAGTTACCGATGCAAGAAGAGCCGCACTTTCTGATGACGAAGATTAACCTAAATTTAATTTAGAAAAATAAAAAAAGACATGCTTTCACTACCAATACTTACAACTCAATTATATTCACGTAGATCTGTGGATGATATTAATAATCTTGCTCGTTTGTGTGACAAGAGTGGTCTTGAATATATAGAAAGTTCTTGGTTTCAAGTAAAGCAAGAAAATTTAAAAGAAGGTAAGGTTCAATTGAATTTAGTAAAGACACTTTATCAATCTCAATTTGGTTATACTGGTGTTATAGAAGAGATTATGCGAACACTCGAAAAATGGACTGATGAAGTTTTGTTGTTTGGTTTTCTTGATGAAGAATTGCAAGATTTTTATCAGCATTTTTATGGATTTACAGGATGGATGCATTTTGCAGATTTGAGTTTCAAGAGAAAGATGTTTTTTCTGGATACTAGATTTCTTGTTATGGGATGTTTGTGGGATGTGCCAATTTATGCAAATGTTCAACGTCATTTTTCACGCCATACCTATATCAAAGGTCTTCAAGATGACGCAATGTTATTCAAAGGTGCGATAGAGAGAAACCAAACATCTTTGGGTGATCCTGACAAGCAGCACAAAACAATTGCGCAGTGGGTAGAAGAATTCAATAAATTTGATAGTAGTTCTTTTGAAACAAAAGTAGATGAATTTATAGAAAATAAAATGGAAGTACAGCGTTTAGAAGATCTTGAACGTGATATATTGCATAAGATACTTACTCTATATTATGGATTGAAAGGTGGTTTTATATATCGTGAGATTGAGGATACTATCCCTGCTGGATATGAATCAAAAGAAAAACGTGATGGCAAGGATATTGATGACAATTATTTGGATTTACTTTTTGAGTCAGATCAAAAACAAATTCAACAATGGTTAGAGAGTTCAGGAGAGGCAGCATATTGGATGTTCTCAACAAAAAAGTCTGAGCACTTTATAAAAAAATTGATTTATATTTTGTTTGAAAAAATTGATTTGAATAATGATGACCAAATTCCATTATTGCTTGAGTTCTTTATGGTTTTGGAAGAATTTGGATTAGAAGGTGCAGATGATCTTGTATTTTTTGATGAAGAAAAGGGAGGTTTTGTTTGGGATGAAGGAAAACTTGTTTCTCTTCGACCAAGTGATCAAGATGACGGAGCCAAGACAGAACCAGAGGATACACCTCCACCAAAAGAATTAACAGTAGGATAGTTTTTGTTATTATGGCAGACGATCAAACTACACAACCAACTGTTTTGGTAAAAAAAGCCGATGGAACCACAGAACGTGTTCCATTGGATAGTTTTCGTAAACAAAAAAAAGAAATTAAGTTGGAGGAAAAACTAGTAGAAATGAAGCAAGAAGAAGTGCCAGCTTTTGAAGAAAAATTACCAGAACCTGTAGAGACTTCACCACGTATAGATCCTCCAACACCGGTTGTAAAATCGATTGTAGAACCTAAAGTAGTAAAAGAACCAGAACCAATTTTGAAAGAAAAAGAAAAGGAGAAGGTAAATCCGCCTGAATCAAAACCTCTTCCTAAAAAGACATTGAGACCATCATATATATTATTATCTGATGATCCCAAAAAGGAAGAAAGTAAAAAAGACAGTGGAGAGGAAAAGGGAGGTATTTTTTTACCCCAAAAAGAAACACCACATGAATTATCTACCACAACTCCTGTTAAAAATATTTTTGTAGATGAAGCAGAGGCTTCTCTTGAGTGGGATAAAGATGACCATGTTTCACTTCTTGAAGAAGATATGCCTGAGGTAGAAGATCTGAAGCAGCGTGGTGCGGTTCATGAGACACACGGAGATATTGCAACTGGAGTTAGTTCACAAGATGGGGTTTCAAAAGAATTGCAACCTCGTTTGGTTTCTCTCGTGGTATCTTTTAGAAAAGGTATAAGGAATGATAACCAATTTCTTGATTATGCTATTCGAAATGTAGAGCAGGGTGGTCTTGGTATGGCAGAAATTGAGGCCAAAGAATTACTCGAGAGTACAAAAAAAGAAAATAAACCTGCCACAGAACAAAAGCCTATAGTATTGCCTAGACTTATAGATTTTCCAATTGCCACACCAAAGATGCAAGAACAGAAAAGTCCTGTGAAAAATATACAACCATTGTCTAATCCAGTGCCTAGACCAAGGAATATTCCAAAAGCTCCGTCACCATTGCTCAAACACGATATAGTATCGTCCAAGGAAGTTTCACGTATACAGGGACCAGAAGATGAAGCACAAAATTTTACATTGGTTGATTTGCGTCGTCTTTCGAGAGACCCTGCTGTTGCAGTAGATATGCTTTTGACAAAATTTGAAGGTTGGAAAGAGGAATCTTTCTTACTTTATATGAAAACACGTGACGCGTGGCATCTAAGTCCACTTAATAATAAATATACAAGCACGACGTCTCAAGCTCTTAGAGAGGGTGTGACTGTGCAAGATGTATTAGATCAGGATGCATCGCCAGAGCGAATGACTATAGAAGAGTATAATAATATTGTTTTATTTAATAAAAATTTAGACGTTTAGATGCAACAATTTGTAGTACCACAATTTATTGATGTTGAAGATAAGATATTTGGTCCGATTACAACTCGGCAGTTTTTGATTTTACTTGTTGCCGGTATTGCGGTTTTTTTCGCTTATCGTTTTGGTGATTTTTCCATGTTTGTCTTTACTCTAGTGGTTGGTGGAAGTCTTGCACTTATTTTTTCATTTGTGAAGATAAATGGGCAGTCTTTTCATTATTTCTTATTAAATATTGTACAAACTGCTCGTAGACCATCTCGTCGTATTTGGCATAAGAGGTATAGTAAAAAAGATTTGGAGTTTTTTAGAAAACAAACTGTAGAAGAAAAGATAGAAGAAGAAAAAAGAAAACCCGAAAAACGTGAACATATTAGGGATTTGGCACTTCTTGTTAACACTGGAGGTTTTTATCGGCCCGAAGATGATGTATAATGTATATGAAATTAGAAATTAGAAATTGGGGAGTCCAAAAAGACGTCTTAATAAAATCCCTAATTTCAATTTTCCAATTTCAATTTTCAATTTTTTTATGAAAAGTAAGAAGGCACAAAGAAAAAATGCACGCAAACCATCTACGCAGATGCATCTTCCTATTGCTGAAATAAAGGATGGTATTGTGGTACTCAAAGATGGTACGTTGCGTAGTGTTTTAATGTGCTCAAGTATTAACTTTGCTCTCAAATCAGAAGATGAACAAAACTCAACAATATCATCATATGTGGGATTTTTGAATTCAATTGATTTTCCAATTCAAATTGTAATTCAATCTCGAAAATTGCAAATAAAACCATATCTAGAAAAACTTATTAAACTTGAAAAAGGACAACAAAATGAATTGTTGCGTGTACAGATTGCTGACTATCGTTCATTTATTCAAGAGCTTGTGGATATTGGTAAGATCATGACCAAGAGATATTATGCAGTTGTTTCATATGACCCTATTTCAAATAAAAAGAAGAGTTTTTGGGTACGTTTTAAGGAGGTTGTAAAACCAGCCCTTACTCTTCGTCTCAAGGAAGAGAGATTTACACAACGAAAAAAAGATATTGATATACGTATACGTCATGTACAAAATGGCCTTTCTAATATTGGCTTAGAAGTAGTTCAGTTAGACACTCAATCACTTATCGAACTTTATTATGGTACGTATAACCCAGATATTGCCTTTGCAGAAGAGCTTGGTGATATAGAAAAACAACAATTAGAGTTCATCACTTAATGTATTATTGTATATGCCGTTTAAGCCAGTAAGCTTTGGAAAACAAAAACGCACCAAGCCAACATCTCCCTCTAAGGATAGTCAGAAGACTCAGGTTCAAGAGGAAATGGTGACGCTTGAAGAGGAGCGTACATATCGCGAGGGCACGGTTGCCATTCGAGATTTGTTGTCCCCTTCAGCACTAAATGTAGAGTCAAGTTTCTTGCAGCTTGGTACGACGTTTTTGCGTACTATTTTTGTTGTTAGCTATCCACGCTATATTTCAGTTGGTTGGAGTGCTCCAATTCTAAATCTCAATCTCACGATGGACGTGAGCATGTTTTTTTATCCGGTGAGTGCCACTATTATATTGAAACAACTAAAGAAAAAGGTAGGTGCTTTGCAAGCACAGCTTTCTGCAGATGCAGAAAAGGGAGCCCCCCGTGATCCATTGCGCGAAACTGCACTACGTGATATTGAGCAGCTTCGTGATGATTTGACTCAAGGTATTGAACATTTTTTTCAATTTGGATTTTATGTGACACTTTATTCAAATGATAAAGAAGAATTAGAAAAGATTACCGAAGATATTCATAATATATTTGGTTCAAAACTTATACATAGTAAACATGTATTGTATCAAGCAGAGCAAGGATTTAATTCTACAGCTCCACTTGGAATTGACGAATTAGTTATTTCATTCAATATGAATTCGTCTCCTATTGCTGCGTCGTTTCCATTTATTTCTTCAGAACTGAGTAGCGATGACGGAATTTTGTATGGTATCAACAAACATAATAATAGTTTGATTTTATTTGATAGATTTTCTTTGCAAAATGCAAACATGGTTGTTTTCGCTACATCTGGTGCGGGTAAGTCCTATGCAGTAAAACTTGAGATTTTGCGTAGTCTTATGATGGGAGTAGATGTGATTGTGATTGATCCTGAAATGGAGTATTCTCATCTTTCAGAAGCTGTGGGTGGTACATATATTAATATTTCTCTAGCGTCAGAAAGTAAGGTAAATCCATTTGATTTACCACGTCCAGTTGGTCAACAAATTTCTACTGAGGACGTTATTAGGAGCGCGGTTATTACTGCCAAAGGGTTACTTCGCATAATGTTTGGTAAAATTACTGCAGCTGAGGACTCTATTCTTGATCGCGCACTTATTGAGACATATGCAAAAAAAGATATCACAGCATCTAGTGATTTGGCTACTGTGGAATCTCCTATTATGCAAGATTTGCTAGATGTTCTAGAAGGTATGGAAGGTGCGGAGACTCTAGTTGTTAAACTTCGAAAATATACAGAAGGTACTTTTGCAGGACTCTTTAATTCTCCGACAAATGTAAATACGAGTAATCAGCTTGTAATATTTAGTGTTCGAGATTTGGAAGACGAGCTTCGTCCGATGGCAATTTATACACTGGTTAATTATATCTGGAATATTGTTCGATCAGAACGCAAGAAACGCTTACTTATGATTGATGAGGCGTGGTGGCTTATGATGCATGAGGATAGTGCAAAATTTATGTACGCACTTGTTAAACGTTGTCGTAAATATTATCTCGGTGTTACTACAATTACTCAAGATGTAAATGACTTTTTGCGCTCACCTTATGGTCAAGCAATTGTGAACAATTCTGCATTACAGCTATTGTTGCGTCAGTCTCCATCTGCAGTTGATACAATTCAAAAGACATTTATGCTTACAGAAGGTGAGAAATATCTACTTTTGGATAGTCCTGTTGGACAAGGTATTTTCTTTGCGGGCAACAAGCGTGCTGCAATTCAGATAGTTGCATCATACACAGAAGATCAATTAGTAACATCAAATCCTCAACAGCTAATTGAGATAGAACGTGCGAAAAAAGAGTTTGAAGAACAAATGAAGGAAGGTTAAAATACTTAATCAATATATTATGCTTAGTTTACGACAACGTATATTTATTATAGTGGGTATCATTGCCGCTATTACAATAGTAGTTGTTTTGTTTATTTTTGTATTCAAGGATTCAGATAATAAAGATACGGATAGTATTACTACTCCTGTAATTGATGTTCAAACAATTGCAGACACAGTTAATGAAAATATTGGTAATGATACTAATGGGAATATTATTAAAAAAAATATTAATCCTGAAGAAAATTATGTAAAACAACTTGCTCGTATTTTTGTTGAACGTCTTTCTACGTATTCAAATCAAAATGATAATAAACATATTGATGAAGTTGTAGATATGATAGCACCGAGTATGGAAGTGTGGATTAATTCTCATAAGGTAGAACAAAGTCGGGTGTATGAGGGCGTAACAACACGAGTACTTAGTAATTCGCTAGAAGAATATAATGGTGTAGAAGGAAAGGCTCGTGCTTTACTCGGAGTAGAACAAGTAGTTTCTTCTCAGGATGAAAATACAGGGCTTGTTTTAGATAAACTGATCCAAAAAGAAGTTCGTGTTGATTTAATAAGGCAGGGGAAAGAGTGGAAGGTCAGTGGACTTTGGTGGCAGGAATAATATATAGTAGTTGTCTAGCTAACTTTAATCTTTGTCTAATGAACACCCTAAATGTGAGGGGTGTGGGGGATAAATTTATAACAGTTTTGAAAGATATTTTCTTTCCTGCTCAATGTTTGGGTTGTGGTTCAGAAGGTGAATTTGTTTGTAAAGAATGTTTTAAAACACTCGATTGCTCGGGTGTTTTTTGTTGCCCCATATGTCATATAGAAACTAGAGGAGGCGGATATTGTGTTGCATGTAAGCAATCATATATCGATAGGCACGTTGCAATTGCATTTTATAAGGAGAGCGAGCTTGTGGGAAAAATATTGCATGCATTTAAATATCAATATATTGAAGATATAAAAAACATTTTAGAAAAGATAATAAAAGATTTTTTAGATAAATATAATGTGGAGGTAGATATTATTATCCCTGTTCCTTTACATAAGAGGCGTTATGTGGAGCGTGGTTTCAATCAGTCAGATATAATCGCAGGGATTGTTGGGAATATGTTAGATATTCCTGTAGAAAATATTTTGAAGCGTGATAGACATACTAAACAACAGGCAAAACTTAAAAGAAATCAGCGTTTAGAAAATTTGAAAGATGCTTTTATTTTAAAAAAAGACGTATATGTAAGAGGTAAAAAAATACTTTTGATAGATGATGTTTTTACAACTGGGTCTACTATACAAGAATGTGCAAAGGTTTTTAAAAAAGCTGGTGTTAAAGAGGTGGTTGGGTTTAGTGTGGCACGAGGATAAAAAAACAGTAGAGACGTAAAATTTTGCGTCTCTACTGTTTTTTTTGGCTCGCCTACGCTAAAGCTTTGGCGAATGATAGCGGAGAGACAGGGATTCGAACCCTGGGTGGACTTTCATCCACAACGGTTTTCAAGACCGCCGCCTTAAACCGCTCAGCCATCTCTCCATAATGAGTTGTAAAGTTTGAAAGTTAAAAAGTTTATAAAATACCCGAGAGTACTTTTTGTCTTTACAAACTTTATAAACTTTCAAACTTCTATGCGGAGAGGAGAGGATTCGAACCTCCGGTCCGGATATAATCCGAACAACACATTAGCAGTGTGCCGCTTTCGACCACTCAGCCACCTCTCCATTGTTTTGAAAATAAACTTTGTTTATCATCAAAATAGTGTAGACGCAACGTAGAGAAAGTGGAGCTGAAGCCTGTCCTGAGCGACCGTAGGGAGTCGAAGGAACCACTCAGCCACCTCTCCGTATGCATATAAATAGCGTAAATATTGTACATTATATGGTCCTGAAAGTCAACCACTAGGTATGCCCTTTCCGTTATTCTAGGTTTTTGCTATACTAAGCATATATGAAAAAACAAGATGACAATGCATTTGCCATGATTTTGGAGCATGTAAACGATAGGGGCTCAGAAGTGCCAGCAACTTCAGTTTCTTCAGATGAAAAAGATCATTGGAGTAAAGATCATAACGAAGGCAAACTTGCAGTAGATGTTGCACAAGATGATAAACATATTTTTGTTGTTTCTACTGCGGCGGGCGCAGTACCTGATAAAATTGAAGTATTTGTACACAACGATTTACTTACTATTCGTGGTGTGAGACACACCCCGCTTGATAATGAGGAAGATATAGAATATTTCTACAAGGAATGTTTTTGGGGAATTTTTTCACGTACTATTGTTTTACCAACAGACGTAAAAGGTGATCTTGCACATGCTAAATATCAAAATGGTATTTTGACAATAAAAATACCAAAGCGTCAGGCAGACGCAAAAATAGAAATAGAAATAATAGAAGAATAGATATATTATATTATAATTTAAGATAGATATGGGATTAAAAGGATTTTTTTCAGAACATATTAAGACAATTCATTTTTCATGGCGCCGTGTATGGATCAGTGTTGTTGCAGTTGTTGTTTTTGTATCCATTTTTTTAGTTGGTGCACTCGTATATGCACGTACATACACTGACCGTGTGTTGCCAGGAGTTTATCTTGGGGATATTCATATTGGTGGAATGGAGACAACAGAGCTTACTGATTACTTACAGAACATGCAAACCAAGCTTGTAGATGAGGGGATACATTTTACATTCAAAGTTAACGGACATCAAAAAGATTTTATTGTGAATCCTCAGTTTATGAGTGAGGATACTTTAATAGAGCTTATAGATTTTGATGTAACAAAAGAAGTTGAAAATATACTTACTTATAGAAAAAATAATAATATATTTGCTGATACATTTTCTGCATTGTGGGTTCGAGTATCAAAACCACATGTACATTTATCATATATCGAATTTGACAAGGAAGGAGTTTTTGAAGAAATTGAAATTGAATTGGAGGATTATATTTCAGAACCTAGAGATGCATCTGTAGATGTCGTAACAGTTGAGCCTTTGGTGTTTGATGTGACTTCTTCTAGTATTGGAGTTTCTTTTGATTATGACCGTGTAGCTGGCCAAATTATCCAATCATGGTCAAGTCTGGTAACCCCAGAGATTACCATTGCTTCTTTTGAGGCAAAGCCAGAGGTTGTAAAATCAGACATAGAACCTATTATTGATAGGTTGCCAAACGTATTTGAAAATGGGCGACTTGATATCAATTATATTGATCCTCACACAAAACAAGAATACACTTGGTATGTGTCTCTTGAAGAGATGTCAGATTGGATAGAGGTTCAGAGAAAAGAAGGTAATGGATTTGTCTTTGGTTTAAAAATGGCGTCCACGACAGAATTTTTGGAAGGAGATATTGCGGACTTTGTTAATATAGAGCCGCATGATGCAAAATTTCAGATAGGTACAAATGGAAAGGTGGTAGAATTTCAAGGCTCTCGTCCTGGAGTTGGTGTGGATGTTGAAGGTACATACAAAGCAATTAATGACGCTGTTATAGAGCGCACACTTCATGATGAGGGGGTTACCAAAGCAGTAACGTTGCTAAATGAACAAGTAGAACCAAATATCAAAACAGGTGAGGTTAATGATTTGGGAATTGAAGAGATTTTAGGTATTGGACATTCAAAATTTTTGCATAGTACACCAAATCGTTTGAAAAATATTAGTCATGCTGCTAATAATAAGTTGAATGGATTACTTATTAAGCCAGGTGAAGAGTTTTCACTTATTAATACGCTTAAACCATTTACTTACGAGGGTGGTTATTCTGCAGATTATACAATCAAGGGAGATAAGATGGTAAAAGAAATTGGCGGTGGATTGTGTCAGATTGGTACGACGATGTTTCGTACAGCTATGAATGCAGGACTAAAAATCACTGAACGTCGAGAACATTCTTTAGCGGTTCCATACTACAACGATCTCGTGAGTGGTAACCCGGGAGTGGATGCAACGATTTATGATCCACATCCTGATTTGCGTTTTGTAAATGATACTGGAAATTATATTCTAATTACATCTGATTTAAATCTTGCTACTGAGGATCTAAGATTTTATTTTTGGGGTACGAGTGACGGAAGAAAAGCACGCTACACATCGCCAGTTGTATCGAGATGGATTCCTGCAGGGGAGCCTCGTATGGTTGAAACTACAGATTTGGCGCCAGGAGTAAAAGAATGTCAGTATGCATATACTGGTGCTCAAGCGTCATTTACTTATATCATCGAAAGACCAAATGGAGAGGTAGATGAACGTGTATTTAGTAGCTATTATCGTCCACTACCAAAGATTTGTCTTGTGGGTGTTGAAGAAAAGACCGAAGAATGCCCAGAAGGCGAAGAATGTGAAGAAGTCGAGCCTGAAGAAAATCAATGTACTGAACCAGGTGGTTGTGGAGTTGCGACAGATGAGGATGACGAAGATCTAGAAGAAGATGAAAATTAGAGAATAATAAAACATAATAATACACATAAATTTGGCTAAAATAAGCCAAATTTTGTGTTTTACACACGAATACCCTTGACAAAACTTATTATATATGATATTATGTCCAGTCGTTCAAATGAAGGAAACAGAAGACTATGTGTTTGGTTGCCCTGTGTAATTCAAAATACATACTCTCCTGTGTCCTTATGTGAGTTAAACTGAGTAGACTTGATTGTAAAGTAATAAAAAAAGAGTACGTATCAGTTTATCTACACAACCTCTCTAGAGAGGTAAGACGAGGGTATAGAGTTAGTACGAATTTAGTTGAGTGCTTTGCACTAAGTACGTATTACCCTGTATCCACGACAAGCATGGGGGTGTGTTCTGGGCTAAAACAGGCTACGGCTCGTTTCTGACCTAAAATACACCTTCTTGGGTACGGGTAAGGTAATAACCTTAAATTTTATAAACCCCCACGGCAGCAATGTGTAATACCTTGACAAACGGTCTTTTTTATGCTATACTATCTCGTCATTTATGTTTGATAATGCCTTTATGCGTGTATACGCAAACGAGGGCAAAAAAACAAAAAATGAGTTCATTACAAAACAGAGGAAAATAGAATGTCTCTTGTTCGATAAGGAATATATAGATGATTATATATGTTTCTTCTTGAACAAGAGACAAATGAGTAAGGCTGGAATGGTATCCAGTCAAACTCGTCTCTTGCGTTGAGGTGACCTGTGAAGACCATGATCATGACCCTGGTGCTGGCGTTCGCGTTCATCAACTCCCTGCAGGCGGCCGAGTGTCCCGAAGGTACGAAGCTGGATCCCCGGTGGGTCTACGCTGGGGTCGCGGAGGCACCGGAGGACTGCATCCCGCGGTGCTCGTCTGGTGACGGGCAGAAATGGGACAAGGAGTCCCGGATCTGTGTCTCGGTGTGCAAGCCGGGATACGAGTGGGCTGGACACGGGATCGGAAAGTGTCGCTCTCTCTGCACCCGCGGAGAAGTCTGGTACAACGAGACCATGTCCTGCGAGTGCCCTGTGGGCACGGTCTGGTACGACGAGTATCGCGCCTGTCTGAGCGAGCCGGAGTTCCTCCGACGCGCTGACGTCGACAAGGCGGCGAAGAAGACGGCCAAGCCTGCCGAGATGAAGCCTTCCTGCCCCGTCGGTACGAGCCGCGACTTTTTCAGCGGCGACTGCTTGTCCAAGTGTAAGGGGAAGGGCGGCCCTAGCGGCACCTGGAATCGTCGCGAGCACCGCTGTGACTGCCCTCGCGGCACGTCGTGGCATTCGATCGACGGGGGCTTCTGCAGCCCCATCAAGCGCTAGAGTTCTTTCCCCTCCCCATGTACTTTCAAAACGTCCGCCACGTTGTACCCACATCGTGGCACGGAAAGGCCTGAACCCTCTGTCAGGCCAACATGGAACAGTCGCGCGGCTATTCTTGCTCGCGCACTCTTCCTGCGGTTACCCAGGACCCTCGTATGCAATATACGTGTGGGTCCTGGCTTCGAATGTTTTACTCTTCTTGAATAAATAAGAAGGGTGAAGTTGAGAAGTTATGTCATTCCGAGTGAGTCCGTAGAGGCGACGAGGAATCTCGAGACCACGATTGAAATAATTCTATGTGTCTAGATCCCTCACTTCGTTCGGGATGACAAAAAAACCAGTGGATTACCACTGGCTTTTTTATTGGCTATGAACTATTGGCTACTGGTTATGAACTATTTTATAACTTTATCAACAATTCCATATTTCACTGATTCTTCTGCACCCATGAAGTAATCTCTATCACTATCTTTTTCAATTGTCGCCATTGGTTTGCCTGTGTGTTTTTGTAATATGTGATTGAGTTGATCTTTTGTTTTTAGGATTCTTTCTGCATGAATTTTTATATCACTTGCTTGACCTTGTGTACCACCCATGACTTGGTGGATCATGACTTCACTGTTTGGCAAGATAAATCGTTTACCTTTTTCTCCTGCAGCGAGTAGTACTGATGCCATACTTGCAGCCATACCAACGCAAATTGTAGATACATCAGCTTTGATATATTGCATAGTGTCGTAGATTGCAAGTCCTGCTGTGACTGAACCACCGGGTGAGTTTATATAGATCTTTATATCTCTGTCAGGGTCTTGGTTTTCTAGAAAGAGTAATTGTGCAATTACAATATTTGCAACATGATCATCAACTGAAGTACCTAAGAAAATAATACGATCCTTGAGTAAGCGAGAATAGATATCATACGCACGTTCTCCGTGAGATGATTTTTCTATTACCGTAGGAATGAGAACTTGGGAAGTTAGATTTTTTGATTCTGACATAATAAAGGTATAAGCTTTAAGTTATAAGCTATAAATTTTTGGATCAGCCTTAAAGCTTATGGCTGTAAACTTATAGCTTCAAGAGTAGTTTACCGTACTTTTTCACTTTTTTCAATGGTGGACCAAATAGTATCAAGTGCTTTGTCCATAGGCCCCTCTACATCAAACCCTGCAGCTTTCTTGTGTCCACCACCACCAAACATCTTAGCGATTTGTGACAAATCTATATTATCACGCACAGTACGCATACTTACTTTTACTCTTCCGTCTTGCTTTTCTTTTATTACAAATGTTGCTTTTCCTTCATTTAGATTATTCATAAGGTTAGCAATACCTTCCAAATGCTCTTCAGTAAGACCACATTGTACGAGATCTTTTTGGGTTATATAGGTATATACAAAGTCGAACTCTTTTTTATTTTCCAGGCGACTAAGGACAGTGCCCCATAGTTTAAATGTGGGCAGAGTTTTGTCTTGTAAAATATGTCTTCGAATATGGTTTAGACGTGCACCATGCTTAATTAGCTTACTTGCAATACCAAGTGCCTGACGAGAAGTTCCAGAGTTTGAAAAATTTCCAGTATCTGTGATAAGGCCAGTGAGAAGTGCAGTAGCAGTTGTACGATTTATTTCACATTCATTTAGTACAAAGTAATTGTGTAGAATTTCAGTTGTAGAAGAAGCTGCTTCAATAACAAGATTCAAATGACCAAATCCTTCATTACTTGCGTGATGATCAATATTTATAATAAATGGATTTTCCTGATACTTGATCAATTTATCCACTCCAGCATAACGCAAATCTCCAGAATCACACACAATAATTACATCATACATTTTCTTCCATATCTCAGGATCACTTGTAATGTCCGTAGTGTGGGGAAGAAAGTCGAATTGGTCTGATGCTGAAGTAGAGCAAAATATTGTATGTTCTTTGCCAAGAGATTCTAGCATTTCTCCAAGTGCATTCACTGACCCAATAGCATCTCCATCTGGATTTTGGTGAGTAACCAACAAAAAACGATCCTTTTCTAGGATTTTTTCATGTATGAGTTTTGCAGTTCTTTGGGGCATAATTTTTGTTTATTCCTAGTGAGTCCCGAAGAGGACGATGAGGAATCTTTCTAAGTCTACAAGTTTATAGTAAGGGATAAATTATGTAGATAGCAAGCCATACATAATACAGGTATATAGAAGAATTGTCAAGCCTTGAGAAAACATGTATAATATATCTGTTTTAAAGGCATAATTTGGAGTAATTAAGACGTCTGGTGGAAAGAAAGATCCTTCAGTCGTTCCTCCTTCAGGATGACAAACACTATGCACGTAAAAAGTTTAGAAATTAACGGCTTCAAGTCGTTTGCTACAAATACAGTCCTTCAATTCCCAGCCCCAAAAGCTGGGCGTCATGGCGTTACAGCGATTGTAGGGCCAAATGGTTCTGGTAAGAGCAATGTGGCAGATGCCATTCGTTGGGTATTGGGAGAGCAGAGTATGAAGCATTTACGTGGCAAAAAGAGTGAAGATATCATTTTTGCTGGTTCAGAAGGAAAAGGAAAGATGAGCTTGGCTTCAGTGACCATGATACTTGATAATACTGATCACCGTGCTCCAGTTGATTTTGATGAGCTTGTGATTGCACGAAAGGTTTATAGATCTGGTGAGAATGAATATCTATTGAATGGCAAGAACGTGAGACTTATGGATTTGCAGATTTTACTTGCTCAAGCACAGTTTGGACAGGGGAGCTATTCTGTGATCGGACAAGGAACGATTGATCGATTATTACTTCAGACTCCGGCTGAAAGAAAAAGTTTTTTTGATGAGGCGGTTGGTATTAAAGAATTTCAGATTAAACGTCATCATGCATCTTTAAAATTAAACAAAACCGGGGAAAATATTTCACAGGCAGACGCACTTCTTCAGGAAATTGAACCGCGACTTAAATCACTCAAACGACAGGTAGGTAAACTTGAAAAGCGTCAGGAAGTAGAAATAAGTTTACGCGAATTGCAAGAGTCTTATTATTTTACTTTGCATTCAAACCTATCAGACAAGATCGCCTTGTACCAAAAAGATCATGACGATGTTAGTGTAGTATATAATGACGTTCATAAACGTCTCAGTGCTATCCAAAATGAGCTTGCTGATTTGGCACAGGAAAAATCTCGTCGAGAAGTTTTTGAAGAATTACAAAAAGAACTTGGTGTTTTACAACAAGAAAAAAATAAGTTCGAGCGAGAGCATGCTATGATTTCTGGAAAGTTGCAAACTGAATTTAGTAAAGTAGGAAAACAAAATGTAGGATGGTTAGAAAATAAGGTGGCAGAATTTGAATCTAAAGAAAATAAATTAAAATCTGAAATTGATTTAGAAAAAGAAAAAAAGACCAGGGTTGATAGTGAGATTAAAAATTTGTCAGACATACTAGAAGATTTGCAAAGTAGAAAAATAGCTTTACAAAATAAACAAGTAAAACTAGAACAACAATTGCAAGAATTAAGACAGGGAAGAGACGAGGTACAATTTGAAGGCTTGCGTGCGGTCAATGCGATTTTGCAAAATGCTGGAGATTTTTCTGGCAAAGTTCATGGCGTGATTGCACAGCTCGCGCGTGTGGATGAAAAATATCGTCTTGCGCTAGAGGTAGCTGCACAATCACATCTGGCTTCAATTGTTGTAGAGAATGACAATGTTGCACAGAGTTGTATTGATTTTCTCAAAAAACAACAACTTGGTTTTGCAACATTTTTTCCACTAAATAAGATACGATCTCGTATTATTCCTAATGATATAAAAGATTTGATAAATACAAAGGGTGTTTATGGCTTAGCTTCCCAACTTGTGGATTATGATTCTAGTTTTGATCATATTTTTTCATATGTTTTTGGATCAACCTTGATTGTAGAAGATATAAATGTAGCTCGTGAAATTGGTATTGGGCGCGTACGTATGGTCACTCTCGAAGGTGATATAATGGAAACAAGTGGTTCTATGAAAGGTGGTTTCCGCCGTAAACGCAGAGGAGCTTTATCATTTGCCGGTGGGGATAAACAGTTTTCAGAGCATGCCCTTGAAAGACTTGAGGAAGAATTGATTTCAAATAAAGAAGAAAAAGATAAACTTGAAATTGATATTGAGACAAAAAGAGAAGACCTTTCAACTCTTAGAACCAAAGTGCAAGTGATTGGAGAAAAAAACAACATGGTGCAAAATAGTTTGAACGATATTTCAGGTGAGCTTTCCAAATTTAAACAAGAATTGTCCATGCATTCTCTTTCAAAAGAGGAATACAGTGATATGATGGATGAGTTTGTTCAAGAAAAAGATGATGTTTCTGGAAAGATTGAGGGTGTTGATAAAAAATTACAAACTGTTCGTAAAAAAATCGATGCACTTAATAGTGAAGAAGAAAAGAAACGAGAACGTATTTTTGCTTTGCAAGATAATATGCAAAATGAACAACAAGAATTAAATAAAGTTGGAGAGAAAAAACATACATTGCAAGTAGCCATTACTAAATCACAAACACATCAAGAAGATTTAGAACAAGAAGTGTTTAGTGAGTTGCGTGAAGGCGTCGGTGTTATTATTGAAAAAGGATCACAATATATTGAAGAAGATGCCATTGATCAGTCAAAAGTTGAAATTGAAAAATTAAAATACAAATTAAGTTTAATTGGTGGTATTGATGAAGAGGTTGTTGGTGAATACGAAGAAACAAAAGAACGTTTTGATACATTATCAATGGAACTTGATGATTTGAGCAAAGCTTCTTCTGATCTAGAAAAAATGATTACAGAGCTTGATAAACTCATGAAGAAAAAGCACAAAGAAAGTTTCAAAAAAATCAAAAAAGAATTTTCTCGTTATTTCAAACTTTTGTTTGAAGGAGGCGAAGCTGAGTTGGCTGAGATTTATGGAGAAGATAAGGTAGATGAGGAAGAAATGGATGTTGAGGCTGAAGGGACAGGTCTAGACCTGTCCGTACAGCCAGATGATGAAGATGTTGTTCCGAAAAAACGCCGTCGTAAAATTCTTCAGGGAGTAGAAGTGTATGCTTGCCCTCCAGGAAAGAAAATTAAAAATATTACTGCACTTTCTGGTGGTGAGAGAACCATGACATCAATTGCATTACTGTGTGCTATTCTTCACACCAATCCATCTCCATTTGTGCTTTTGGATGAGGTTGAGGCAGCACTTGATGAAGCAAATACTTTTAGATTTACCAAGATTTTGAATGAACTTTCAGAGCAGTCTCAGTTTATTATCATTACTCACAATAGGGTCACTATGCATGCAGTAGATGTGTTATACGGAGTGACGATGGGGAGTGATGGGATGAGTAAACTTGTGAGTGTGAAACTTGATGGGAAGGAGTAAAAAATTCATAAATAAAAAAACCGTCACTCCGACGGTTTTTTAAATTTCTTATAATACTTTAAAGCTTTTTCAAAGCTTTTAGAGACGCGATAACGAGATATAGGATAGGTAGGCAAAATATCACGAGCCAGAGAATGGTTATGCCATTTTCTGTCATGTTATTCAAAAATCCAGTCCTTATGTTGTATAGATATAGCCCTAGAGACACGAGCCCAAGAACTAATCCCGTCTTCATCATGAGTTTTCCTGCATACCTGTTGGCAATATACCAGACAGATTCATCTGAAAGTGTTTTCTTTGTGCGAAAACCGTACAGTCTGTTTGGTTTTACCTTGCCCTTTGCCAAGGGGATACCGAGTAGGAGTATGAGTACTCCGGTTCCTACGTTTAGTAGGAAGAGCCAGCTTAGATTCATAGGCCTAGTATTTAAGAATTAAGCTAAATTAAGGCATTTTATTGAGTATAGCAGAATTTTCTTACTTTGAGTAGGGTTATGCTCATCTCACTTGACATATTTCGCTTATTTTGATACACTGGTCTCGTCTTCTAGGACATATAAATTGTCCTGCTAAAACCGTCAACACCTAGGTTTTATCTAACCCGGGTATGCTCTCAACTAGTTTTAGTCAGACTTAAATATACATATTATGTTAATGATTCGTTTACAACGAATGGGTAAAAAGAAAAAACCCACATATCGTTTTGTGATCAATGAAAAGGCTCGTGATACACAAGCAAAGAGTCTTGAAATTTTGGGTCATTATAGCCCTACTGAAAATCCAAAAGTTTTGGAACTCAAAGTTGATCGTATCAAACACTGGCTTTCAGTTGGTGCACAAGCGTCTGAAACCGTTCATAATATTCTCGTAAGAGAAGGTATTGTGGAAGGAAAGAAGCGTAAATCTGTAACTATTACAAACAAACGAAAAGCTAAACTTGGAGAAAAACAAGTTGCTGAAGAAGAAAAGAAAAAAGAAGTAAAAGAAAAAGCAGAAGCTGCAAAAGCCGCTGAAGCAGAAGCTAAGGTAGTTGAAGAAGAGAAGAAAAAAGCTGAAGCAGAAGCTCCAGCCGAAGAAAAAGTTGAGGAACCTAAAGAAGAGACTCCAGCTGAAGAACCAAAGGCAGAAGAAAAGCCTGCCTCCGCTGAAGCTCCGGCAGACAAGCCTGAGGAAAAACCAGCAGAGGAGACCCCTGCGGAAGAACCAAAAGAAGAAGCTCCAGCTGAGGAAAAACCTGCTGAAGAATCCACCTCCGCTCCATCCGACGCTAAAGCTATGGATGACAAGGAAGCTACGGCGGACAAGGAGGAAAAGAAAGAGACATAAGACTAAGTACAATATTAAAAATCGCCCACCTAATAGTGGGCTTTTTGTTTGTCAAAATAAAGGTGTCTAATTTCTGAATTATATAGTATTGACTCTGATTAATTATCATGATATAATTTTTTCGCGATTGAACAGTTGGGTTTTGTCGAGGACCCTACAATTCTTTCCAAGTTTATTTATCTATAGTAATTTTAGAAACGATATGGAACAAGATCAACAGTTTATTGATTTCGTCATTAGAGCGATCGTAAATAATCCAGATAGTGTCAAAGTCACACGTACAGTTGATGAACGTGGTGTACTTATGACATTGGATGTTGACCCTGGTGATATTGGTTATGTCATCGGTCGTCAAGGTAACACTGTACGTGCTATCAGAACACTCTTGAAAGTAGTTGGCGCAAAGAATAATGCGCTTGTAAACTTGAAAATTAACGAACCAGAGGGTAGTGAGCATCGTCGTCAAAGATCAGAAGCTCCAGCTGCACCAGCACCTTCTGCACCAGCACCTTCTCTTGAAGATGTTGATACTAGTGCAATTGATAACCTCGACATCTAATCTATTGCATATTTAAAAAATTCCACTCGTAAGAGTGGAATTTTTATTTGAGATGAGAATCTTGACTAAAGCTCTTTTTTGTTGTATAGTTTGCGAGCTTTTTATGAGGGACTTATAGCTTCCACCTCCGCTAAAGCTTCGGCGGACAAGCAGTTGGTATGTAGGCTATCTATTTGATGATACACAAAGGACTTATAGCTCAGTTGGTTAGAGCGCTACATTGACATTGTAGAGGTCAGTGGTTCGAATCCACTTAAGTCCACAGGGAATGGACTTGAAAAAAAATTCATTTTCATGTATAGTATTTCCGTTTTACATGGGCGCGTAGCTCAGTTGGTTAGAGCGCAACACTGATAATGTTGAGGTCCCAGGTTCGATTCCTGGCGCGCCCACTTTAGGGATTTTAAATTCATAGAAAAGACCTTGTTTATAGGTCTTTTCTAATCTATATTGTGTGTACAAAAGGTTCGACCTGCCTGCCGGCAGGCAGGCCTGCTACTGCTGGCAGGCAGGTTCCTGGCGCGCCCACTTTGGGGTTTTTTAAACCCACATAAAAGACCTAAAACTAAGGTTTTTTTAATTTGCATTTTGTCTATTTTTAGGGTATAATTTACCCGCTAAAAAAGTTATACACATACATTCTATGGAAGAAAAAAAAGATATAGAAATTGACATAGAGGATATTTCTGATAATGAAGAAATACACGAAAAAGGTTTTTTAAACAAAGCTGCTTTGTTTTTTCTTGAGATTATCAAGATTATAATTTTAGCAGGTATTACTATTGGCTTAGTGCGTTATTTTTTGTTCAAACCTTTTTATGTAAAAGGGCAATCAATGGAGCCAACATTTTATGAAAAAGATTATTTGATTATTGATGAGATAACTTATAGATTTCGTGGACCAGAACGTGGGGAAGTTGTAGTGCTAGATTCACCAGTAAATGAAGATCATTATCTCAAACGTATTGTTGCATTGCCGGGTGAACGAGTAAAAGTTGAAGATAATAAAGTTGTTGTTTACAATGATGAACATCTGCGTGGATTAGTACTTGAAGAATTTTATTTAGAAGAAGAAACTCCTGGTTCTATCAGTGTAACACTAGGAAGTGATCAATATTTTGTTATGGGAGATAATCGTGACGCTAGCTATGACTCACGTAGATTTGGAGCAATTGATGCAAATGATATTGTTGGTAGAGTATGGTTTCGTGGATGGCCATTTAGTCGTATTTCTACCTTTGACGTTCCTGAATATAATATAAATCAAAATAATAACGCAGCTTAATTATTTTCATATGCCACGAAAAAAATCAACTACAAAAAAACAACCTCAGAAGAAGGTACAAGCAAAAAAAGCAACTACAAAAAAGAAGGTAGTTAAAAAAGTTGATCTTAAAAATGTTGACCCAAAGAAAGAGAAGAAAAAAACAAAGGGTCCGGTGTATACCACATTGCGTGGTATGAAGGATATACTTCCAAAAGAGGGCGTTATGTGGCAACACTTGTATCATACTGCAGAAGATATTGCAGGTGCATATGGGTTTTCTTATATAGAGACACCTATTTTAGAGCAAGCGTCTCTTTTTGTTCGTTCAATAGGAAAAGGTACTGATGTGGTTGATAAAGAAATGTATATATTTGAAGATAAAGATGGCTCCAAAGTTTGTTTGCGTCCAGAAGTGACAGCATCAATTGCTAGATCATATATTAATCACGGTATGCATACTTTTCCTCAACCAGTGAAAGTATGGTATTGGGGTCAAATGTTTCGTCATGATCGACCTCAAGCTGGACGGTATCGTCAATTCCACCAGTTTGGATGTGAAACATTTGGTATACAGAGCCCAGTTGTAGATGCAGAGCTTATCGCTGTTGCATACAATATGCTTCGTGATCTTGGTATTGAGACAACAGTAAAGATAAATAGCATAGGTACACCTGAGGATCGTGAAAATTATATTGTAGAGCTTGTGGGATATCTTCGAAGTAAGAGAAGTTATTTGAGTGATGAATCAAAAAAACGTATCAATAAAAATCCACTTCGTGTACTTGATTCAAAGCATGAGCAGGACAAGGCAGTGATGGAAGAAGCACCTCAAATTTTAGATTGGTTGAGTGATAAATCCAGAGGATTCTTTATGAGTGTTTTGGAATATTTGGATGAGGCTGGTGTTCCGTATGTACTTACACCAACACTTGTACGTGGGCTTGATTATTATACAGACACTGTATTTGAACTTTATACAGAAGATGATGAAGGGTCACAAAGTGCACTTGGTGGAGGAGGAAGATACAATGGACTTGTTGGACAGTTGGGCGGAGAAGAGACCCCAGGTTCAGGATTTTCACTTGGTATTGAACGTGTTGCAAACATACTCAAAAAACAAAAAGAAGAGTTAGAAAAACAAGAAGATTACAAGCCAGAAAAACCAGGTGGTATTTTCTTTGCACAGCTTGGTGAACAGGCTTGTAAGAGGTCTTTGCATCTTATTGAAGAATTACGTCGCAGTGGTTTGCGTGTATATCACAATTTAGCAAAGTCTTCACTCAAAGCGCAGTTGGAAACAGCAGATAAATTGGGAGTTTCCAATACACTTATTTTGGGACAAAAAGAAGTCCAAGATGGTACGATTTTGATACGTAATATGGAGTCAGGAATCCAAGAGGTGGTAGACCAAAAAAAGATTGTAAATACTGTGCAAAAACTACTGGCTAAATAATTTGACTTTTGTCGATTTTTTGTGTAGAATATAACCATTATTAATAAGTAAGTTATTCACTGGGAGGTGAATAGTATGTCCGAACTAAAACGAAAAAAGAACGAATCATTCGAAGCGTTTATACGTCGTGTTAAACAGACTTGGCAAAGATCTGGAAATATATTGCAAGCGCGTAAAATACAGTATTTTACTCCAGCAAAGAGTAAGAACGTTACACGCAACCAATCTATATCTCGCGCTAAATTAATCTCAAAAACAGATTACTTACGCAAGACAGGTAAATTGCCAGCTGACGACAAAAAAGATAAACGAAATAGACGATAACTATGTCGTTACTCGAGTCATTGACTTTAGATAGTCAAGAGGCACGTAAAACTAAAGATAAGGAAAAGCTTTCTGTATTACAGATGGCTCTTTCTGCTATAAAAAATGAACAAATCAAAAAACAAAAAGAATTAACTGACGAAGATATCGTCGCGGTCATTGGTTCTCAAGTCAAACAGCTCAAAGATGCATGCAAAGATTTTGAAACAGGTGGACGACAGGATTTGGTTGATAAAACAAAAGCAGAGATTGAAATTTTCAATTCGTATTTGCCAGAACAACTAGATGAGGCAGAAGTTGAAAAGATTGTTAAACAAGTTATAGAAAAAATTTCTCCATCCGGACCGCAAGACTTCGGTCGTGTGATGGGGGAATCTATGAATCAGCTCAAAGGTAGGGCTGACGGAAATGTAGTTCAAAATATTGTAAAGAAATTACTTCAATAGAAAGTTTCTTTGCATGTAGCTTATATGTCGTAAGTTACATTTAAATAGATTCTAAGGGTTTCCCATGCTTCCTTGGATTCAAAAATTATCAAAGTTTAAAAAAACTGCCACAGTTTTATTTTTTGCTGTAGTGGCAGTTTTTATTTTAGTAAATACTGGTTTTGATACGCAGGTTTTTGCGCAGGACGATGCATTTGGCGTGGTGTCGGTTGATGAGGAAATACTTTTGTCAGGAACAGACATTCGTATAGTTATTGTAAAAATAATCCGTGCAGTCCTTGGTCTTCTTGGTATCATCACCGTATCTCTTATTATATACGCGGGTTTTCTTATCATGACATCTGGTGGAAATGAAGAGAAAGTAGCAAAAGGTAAAAAAACAATGATTAACGCAGTGGTAGGACTCATAGTTATATTTACTGCATTTGCAATAGTTCAATTTGTTATAAATTCACTTGGAGGTGTTGGTAAGCCTTCACAGTCTAGACCACCGGCAATGGCAACATTTAGTGGTTCTGGCGCTCTTGGTAAAATTGTAAAAGATCATTATCCATTTCGGGATGATAGTGGTATACCTCGTAACACAAGTATTGTGGTTACTTTTGGTATCCCTATTAATCCAAGTTCTGTAGCAGAAAATATTAACGGTACATGTTGGGGAGCGGATAATTTACCAACAAATGTTGGTTGTGAACTAGATGGTGGTGAGATTGTAAATCCTTATTATGGAGATTGTTTTGACACTAGTGGAGATGGACTTATAAATTGGGATAGTGAGTGTGATCGTTTAAATACTTCTTCAGTAAAGATAGGTCTTTTAGAGAATATAGATACAGTAAATTGGAGTACTGATTATGATGGAGGTATTAGTTCTGCAGTTGTTATGAGTTATGAAGGATCTGGCACGGCAGGACAGCAGGAAGTATATACACTTGTATTTAAACCACTTGATTATCTCGGTAGTTCTACTGTAGAACAACTGTACACAGTTCATTTGCGTGATTCTATCATGAAAAAAGGGAGTGACACAGAAAGTGTGTTTGCCGGCCAGTTTGGCTCTCCTGATTATTGGTGGAACTTTGAAACAGGTACTGGACTTGATTTGAAACCTCCACATGTAGAGAGTGTATATCCTAATGAAGGACACCAGGTTGCAAAAAATACTATTTTACAAATTAATTTTGATGAACCAGTGGACCCAACTGTGACTCAAGGATATTTTAGTCAAAATGGGTCATTTCAAAATATTTTGGTAAATACTGAAGGTACAATGGTCACAGGTACATGGAAAATAACCAATGGATATAAGACAGTTGAATTTATTTCAGATGAACCGTGTGGTCTCAATAGTTGTGGCGACACTATGTATTGTCTGCCAGTGGATTGTACTGGTGAAAGCACTGATGAATGTACCAAAGAATATAATATGCTTGTGCGTACTGCAGAATGGACACACAATGCAGATGCATTATTTGAAGCACAACCATTTTCTGGTGTGTATGATTTAGCATTCAATGGTCTTGATAACATAAATGATAATGCTGTTAATGGTGTGAATGAAACATTAAATAGACCTACAGAAGCTTCTGGTTATACAGGAAAGATTATAAATGAAGGTGAAGGTGGGCCGGATAATTATTGGTGGAATATTAGGGTAAAAAATGAAATTGACATGTCGCGTCCATATGTTGCTGACACATTGCCAGGAGTTGATGCTGAAGATATTGATGGTGAAGCAAAAGTTGAAATTGGTTTTAATAGAGTTATGTGGCTTAGTACACTTAAGTCTTCTATAAGTATTACAGAACATCCTGCACATGTATGTGCTCAGGCTGCAGTTGGCGATGTTGCGCCAGAAAACGTAGTTTGTGAAGATCATGAGAGACTTGATGATATATGGTTTTCTGTACGTGCTAACAACACAAATGATAGGACTGTTTCTTATATAAAACACAGAACGTTTGGGCCAAATGGATTGGATTTATATTACTTTCCTTCAATTCCAAGTACGGTAAAAGGAACAAATCAGAATTGCCTATATCCAGGCTACGGTCCGTGGCAGAATAGTTCCGCAGACAAGGATCATCCATCAACATGCGAAGTGAGTTTTGATGAAAATGGTGTAGTTATAGAATCTCCAGGATGTGTTGAGGTCAATATGACGAGCAGTACTGATACAGGATGCGCATACACAGGTGGATCAATTACAGGAAGTAATGATGTAAAAATAAAAAAAGCAAATGTATCTGAGTGTATCAATACACTTAGCGATCCAACCATAAGTCCAACTCGTTATAATTAATTATGATATTTAAATCCGCAAAAAAGACATTTTTCCTAGGATTGATCCTTGCATTTATTGTTGGGGGATTTTTGTTTTTTACATCTTCAGTTTTTGCACAAGATACCTTTGGAACTCAGGCTGTAGAAGATGAAATTATTTTAGGTAGTGATGATATTCGTGTTACTGTTGTGCGTATTATAAATGTACTTTTGGGTCTTCTTGGTATTGTAGCGCTTGTTATTGTGATGTACGGTGGTTTTATATATATGACTGCTGCAGGAGCAGAAGATAAAATTGCTACAGCAAAAAAGATTCTCGTCAATGGTGTGATAGGGCTTGTTATTATATTGTCAGCATTTGCAATTACACGTTTTGTATTGAATAAGCTAATAGAAGCTACAGGGGCTGGTACTATTGTTACTGACACACTTGATGGAGATTGTTTTGATGAAAAAAGTGAATACTATCAAAAATATAAAGGAACAACAGTATGTGATGCAATGTGTGATTTATACCCAAGTCAGTGTTGTTATTCAGAAAACTTTTTAGTAAAAAGTATTACACCAAGCACGCCTTCTATAGATGAAGAAACAGGAATGTATAATGTTGTTGTGCGTGCATTATTTAGCAAACCTGTGTCAGGTAATGCAGTAGACGTGTTCGAAATATTTTCAACACAAGGTGGTGTTGATACTAGTGTTAATAATTTATTTTCTTTTTCATTTAATGACGAGCGTAATTTGGTAGAGGCAATATATACAGGTGTATTGTGTAGTGATGTCGACTATCCTAATGAATATTGTATTGATTCCGGTACATACAAAGTAAATGTTGGTAATGTGACAGATGAAGACGGAAATGAATTGAAAACTTCTACTGATTGCGGAGAGTTTCCAAAAAACGCAGAATTTAAAACAGGAGAACGGGAACAAGATTACATAGAATTTCAAACACCTTTTACTGCTGGCGAAACACAAGATGGATATGTTCTCATGGCAGCCATACAAATGATTGATAGAGCAAATAATCGAAGGTTTGTTTTTAATCCTTTTGATTCTGGTCCAGATGGTGGTACTGTCTGTGAGATAGTAGGAAGTTGGGGACTACTTAGTAGTATGGATGGATACACCGGAGATATAACAAGTGTGTCACTAGATGTGCCGATTGGAGGCACTGTCGTCTCTACAGATTTTCCTATACGTGTTGCTGATGCTGGTACAGATGCATCTATTCGTTGTGGTGGAAGTGTTGCTGAAGAGACTGTAGTAGAATATGCATTGTATACACCGACTACAACACTTAACGAAGCTTCAATGTACGCGCATGTTACGATTGGTGGTGATGAAGTTGTTGATATAGATCAGAATACAGAAATTGCCGCATGGAATACAGTAGGTGATTATACACTTGGTCAATATGATAATTTTATAGATAGGACTGACCCTGAAATTGATTTATTTACCATTGATAATAGAGGATCTGGGCTACGTCTTGCACAAGGATCAACATACCCAATAGACTCATTAATGAGTGATGATAGTGGTAATGCATATGGTGATTTGAAAATTTATAAACAAAGCGAACCTCAAAGTACTCTTAAGAGATCTGTAGATGGTCCACATGTCCTGGATGGTTCAAGTGTAGATTTTAGCATGGCCTCCTATGGATTCAGAGTTCCATATAGTTTTGAGCTTGATACAAATTATGTAGCAGAATTGCGAGCTCATGATATTGATAGCAATGAGGCAGTGGATAGTATAATATTTCAAGTTATTCCAGACTATTGTGAAGATCCAGATAATCTAGAAAAGCCAGAGTGTAAAGGTAGTGATACAGGGGCAGATTGTAAAGTGCAGGCAGATTGTGCAGAATGGCTCAAGTGTCTTGATACAGACACAACACTTTGTGAAGAAGGTGATTTGCAGTGTGTTTGTACGCAGTGGCCTCATATTACAAGTGTCACACCTCTTGATGGTGCAGAGGGAAATTGGGTTACGATTCAAGGTTTAAATTTTGGTGAAGAATCTGGAGGTATTGGTTTTAATTATATAGATAATAACGGAGATGGCGATTATGATGACAGTGGTGATGGTGATATAAGATCAGATGTAAATTTGGCTGAGTGTCGAAATGATGTATGGACAGATACATGGATTATTGCTGAGGTTCCACCAGTTAATGATACTGCAGGTGTTGAACCTTCGATTTCAGTACGTCATGCAGCAACAGGATTTACTGATTACACTACTGATGATTTCGGACCAATTATTGGAACATTTAATTATAATGGTATTAGTCGTCCTGGTTTGTGTGCGGTTCAGGTATCTGAAGATACTCAGGTAGATTTACTTAATGGTGAAATACATATTTTCTCTGCAAGTTCTACCAGAGCTATCCCAGCAGTACCTATAGTGGCAACAGGTAAAGGTTTTGGAACTCTAGGAGCATCTAGTGAACTTAATTTTAATGGAGTGAAGGCATCTGTGAGTGTGAGTTCATGGAGTAATGACATCATTACTTCTGTAGTACCATATGTTGATGCTGGGAAAATCGCAGTTTATGTTCAGTCCTCAAGTAATGAAAAAAGTAATCCAGTAGGGTTCACAGTATTATCACTTGAAGATCTTAAACCTCCTGTGATTACTGCGATTGATCCGGTGGAGACAACTCCGGAAAGCTATATTACCATTGTGGGTACAAATTTTGGAAATAATCAAGGAATAGTAATGATCGGTGGGATTCCATCAGCACCATTACCAGTTTATTGCGAAAAAGATAATTGGCAAGACAATCAAATTATTGCAAAAATACCAAAGACTATTCTTGATACAAGCCCAACTGGTTCAGAGACTCTACCTGTAGTTGTAATACGTGAGGATAATGGACTTCGAAGTGCCTCAAGCACTTTGGGTGTGGTAACAGGAAATCCACGACCAAGCTTGTGTTATCTAGATCCATCTTATGGTCCAGCACCTCTACCAACAGGTGAAGTTCTGACACTCAAAGGTGAGAATTTTTCAAGTGCACCAGGAGTATTTTTTTCAACAGATCTTACAGATGTTAGTAATATAAGTACATGGTTATCCACTTCTTTGGGTGGTGGAGATGGCAGTGGAAGTGCAACTGAAGTAAGTAATATTCAAATAAAAACATCCATTCCACATGACGCTGACAATGGGTTAGCAATAAGTACTGGTCCTGTGAAGGTTCGTAGTAGTTCTGGTGAATTTAGTAACAGCATGAATTACGAGGTAAGTGATTGTCGTGAGCCAGGTGTAGGCGAAATTGCAGGATTCCAATGTTGTACAGAAGGTAATGATGCAGGCAAATGGAAAGAAAATAATTTTGTTTGTGAGGGTGGAACTCGTGAGGCAGGTTATGTATGGAGATTTACCACCGGTAAAATACCAGATCAATTTTATGTAGTAGAGTCATGTTCTGAATCTTTGCCATCTCCATCTCCATGGAAAGAATGGACACAAGGTGAAAGAGCTTGTGTGAATGCTCAAATGCTGGTTCGTTTTAGTTTGCCACTAGATGAGACGACCGTTGGTTCTGAAATTATAAATACAAACAATATAAGTATTTATACTTGTGGACAAGGAAATTCATCTGACTGTGATAATGGAAATGATGTTACAACAGTTTTTGAATCGGATATATGGGGTTCTGATACATTTTATATGGAGCCTGTCTCAGGAGGTCTAGATCCAAATACATGGTATCGTGTGGCGTTTTCTTCAAATGTAAAATCCTTGCGTAATGAATTTAAGTTTGGAGAGAATGTAACAACAACAGAAGATTTACTTGCAACACGTCCGTGTGATGTAGATGGTGACGGTAATGATGACGCATCATATTGTTTTGAATTCAAAACTGGTGGAGCTGATGAGATTTGTACACTTATTGGTGCAGGTATGTACAAAGATGAATATACCACAAAGATGCTTGGTGTAGTCCAAGATCCACGATGGGGTAATTTGTTTGATATAAATAAAGTTTTTAATATCAATGATCCAGAAATGAATCCATTGTATTATTTTGTATATGGTATAGCAAATCAAGAATGTACAGTAATCAATGTAGATGATAAACCATGGGAATGGGGACCTGGTGAGGGGGTAGATGCTGTATCGGGTCATAAATCTATAAGTGATAGATATCAAAATTCAAGAGGTGTTGCAAAAGCATGGGAAAATAATTATCCAGATGGTGATGAGATTTTTGCAACAATTTTAAATGAAAATGTTCCAGAAGATGAACCAGAACAGTCTTTTATTACTCACGATGTATTGAGTGAATCAGGTCTTCCTACCCCTCTTGTAATACAATCAATTTCTGATGCTGTTTTAATAGATGGAGATGATCATCAATACAATTGGGGGCGCGCATCTTCAATAGAGATGTCAATAACTCTTGATACACCATCTTTAGACACACCTAATGTCTGGGACGGTAAAAGTAGGTATGATTGGATATTATATAAAAATAATAACAATACATTGAAAGGACACGCAGACATGTTTGTGAGAACTGAAATTTATACTATATCTGGTCAAGTTAATAAATATTTTTCTTTTAGAATCCAAAGAGAAGGTGGGTCATGGACAGAAGCTCGCTTCGATCTCTCTGAGGATGTGGTAAATTTAGGCATAAGAATCGAAAATTTTGAGATGGAAGATGATCAAACAAATATTATTGTGAATTTAGTCGCAGACGGTGTACCTCTTGAATCAAAAGAATTTATTGTTGATGCTAATTGGGACGATTCAGGTACGTCCCGTCTTTTAATTGGAAAGCATAATGCATCCATGATCACTATGGGTTTGATTGGGTCCATAGATAGATTTGTAATATCAGAAAATGTATTGGCCAGACAGGCAGAGGGTGAAGATACAACTATACCAAGTGAAATTCGTGCAACAAGCACACTTATTGTTGACTTGGACAAGCCGAATGTTATTGAAAAATGGCCGTTTTGTAATGAAGCATGTATCAATTCAGAAATAGGAGCTTTGTTTGATCAAATTATGGATGATACTACTTACGGTAGTAATATAAAATTATATGAGTGTATTGGTGGAGAAGCTTGTCTTATTTTGCAAGAAAGAGCTATAGGTGTTTCTGTTGATGGTAGTGACAATTCAAATATTCGTGCATACTCAAATCAGTATCTTGAAAAAAATACTTGGTATGTGGTGAAGGTTTTAAGTGGAATCCGTGCAATTGCGGGTGTTGATTTCAATCCAGATGGAACTATTAAAAATACACGACGAGGAAAATCAATTGAGCAAACTAAATGGAAATTTAGAACAAAAAATTCTGAAGAACCATGTGTAGTGGATAGAGTAAATATGTATCCAAATCCTTTTACCGCAACGTACATTGGACAAAAACAACAATATAATGCATTACCAAAAGGAGCTCCTGATAGCTGTAATCCATATGGTCAAAATTTGAATCCATGGAATTATGGTTGGGAGTGGAATGTGGAACATGAATATGTTGCAACAACAACACAATTTAGTATGTCGAGTTCGTTCAAGAAAGCATGTACTATTAATTGTTTACCAGGCGGAAGTGATGTGGCACGTAGTAGTTATACAGCGTATCCGATTTGTGGTAATGGTATTGTAGAAGCAGGGGAAGATTGTGATATCAATGCCCCTGGAGAAATTGCGGGTGTAAGTTGTTCATATATATGTCTACGTCCAGGTAACAGAGAAAAAGGTTCTCTTGAGGGTGCAGAAGCAAATGCATGTGGAAATGGTGTTGTAGATTATGCATTTGGAGAAGAATGTGATTTCAATGACACAAGTCTTGTTACTACAACGTCGGAAGGAGAAACAGTAGATTACAGACCATATTGTAGTGATATTTGTTTGTGGACAGGTTCTACGCGAGAAGAGACAGGAGACATTGCAAAACCTGTTTGTGGAAGTACAAGTGTGACAGTTGGTGAAGACTGTGATGTAAAAGATGATGCAACAAAAGACGGTTGTTCAAATGAATGTTTGCATATAGGTACACCTTTGATGCAAAATTGGTGTGATATTAACGATCCTAATATAACAAGAGAAGTTTGTAACTATGCTACAAGTGTCTGTGGTAATGGTATTGTAGAACTTGGTGAGGTTTGTGAAGTTGATGTTGATGGTGCAACTACAGAAACATGTAATGACGTATGTCTTCTATATATTGAAGATTTAGAAAATAATGCAAATGCAATTTGTGATAACCCAAGTCTAAAACAATGTAATGCAAGTGACGAAGGTTGTACACCATATTGTACATTAGCTGGATCATCCATTTTGTATTCACAATCTTCAATATGTTGGGATGGGATTGCTGGAATAGGGGAATATGCAGGTGATGTTGTATCTCAACCTTACTTAAGTTGCGAAGTTACCCCAGATGATGCACGTAATGATCTTGGTAATAATCCTGTACAAATTGTGACGGCTCTTGGTCTTCCACCACAAGGTGGAGATGATAGTTCCGCACTTATTGATGAAGACGGTGATGGAATTGTTGAGCTACAACAAACATTAATACATGCCTCTCCTGGCACATATCGTAACCTAGAAGGCGGTGTAAGTAGTACATCTCGTAACCCAGATGGAAGTATAAAAATAGAAGGGTCAGGAATATATAATTTACAGTGTGGATATACTGAGTATGACCCGGCACATGATCCAAATAGAGTGATGCAAGAAATTACAAGACAAGATGTCATTGCAAATGACGATGCAATATTTGTTCCTTTTGGGCAAGCCGATCTTACATTCAATGTACTTGCCAATGATCATGGACAAGGATTAAAGATTACTGGTGCAGGAAAAATATTCGACTTAACCTCAAATGAGGGGAGTGATGACAGCGGTCCTGTGGATGGTTCTAGTATTATTGATATTGTTTATACAGATAGTCAAATAGAAATTAAAATAGTAAGTACGACTTTTCAAGGTATTGTATCTTTTGCTTATGGTGTTGAAAATTCTGATGGAAGTGATTCAGACGAGGGTTTGTCAGCTATTATGATTGGTCAGGGAGAAGAAAATACTGTCATTGAATCTAATCCAGATATCGTAATAATAGAATACGGAGGTAAAGAGACAATAATAGATGTCTTAGCAAATGATAATCCTCTAGGAGGTCTTGAAATGATTGATTTTGTTATAGGAGATATAGATCCAGAATCAGTAAATTCATTAGAAGATGAGGTTGCGAATTCGTCTGACGCTAACATTGTAGAGAGTATAAGTATTATAGAAGACACTGATAATATTTCAAAAATTTTGATATCATTTGCAGAAGATTTTTCTGGTATTGCAGGTATATCTTATGATATATCTGATGGAAAAGATATTGTTGGAGAATCATTTCTTGTTATCGAAGTACGTGCTCCTTCACAGCAAGTAACAGAAGAAGTGGAAGTAATTTTATCAGGCACAGGTTTTATAGAATATAATGATTGTCCTACAAATATTGGCAATACATTTGGTGTTGCAACAAACTCATGTTGTTATAGACGTCCAGAGCGTCAAGATCAATACCCAGAAGTCAATCAGGGGATTGGTCAAACTGAACCAGTATGTCGAAATACATATTTAGAAGTTGAGTTTGATCGTGAGATGGATCCAACTACGTTTGCAGATAATGTTTCGATTGTACAGGGTTATCAAAGTAATATATATCCAAACTATTCTTGTGCAGAAAATGGAGGTCAAGATATTACCCTTGCTATGAATACATTGCTTGGTATTACACCAGGTGAAATATCACAAGGATTCTGGAGTACGTTGTGGAATAAAGTAAAATCATTTTTTGCACGTATTTTCACAGGAGAAGTGTTTGCAGCTGATTCAGGAGTGCCTGTTAATGACGGACTACCTGTAGATATTACATGGTGTACTAGTGACATAGAACTTGATGATTATATGACATATGATTTTGATGAATATGAAGGTACACAGACAACGGTATCATTGTATATTAATCAAGCGTTTGATGAAGATGTGTATGTCGCTGTAATGATGGATGGTGGGGATACAAAGATTAGAGATATAGAGGGGGTTGGTATAAAAGATCCTCACAGTGACTCAAGAACAGATTATTGGATATTCAAAACAGGTAGTGAAATTTGTAAGATTGATCATATCAATGTAGATCCTGATCGATATTTATTCCAAACTCCTACATCTGAAAAAGATTTTAACGCTCAAGTAGTGAGTATCACAGGCGGTCAATCAATTGTTCCAATTGAAGGTGTATATGATTGGGCTTGGAATTGGCAACCAACTAACAATCCTGTATTCAATATCCCTTCAGGAAATGTTCCGCATACACACGTCACTACCAAAGGTGTGGAAGGACATATAAATGCACTAGTGCAAGCAGAAGTGGTCGAGGATATTTTTGAAGAAAATAATCAGCTTGGTAGAAAATTTAATGACACATTCGATCTCACCGCATTTTTCTGCGCCAATCCATGGCCAAGTATTTATGCTACAGCTGGTGCGGGAGCGAGTGTCTCGACAACGCTTGGGTTTTTTGAAGATAGCGCATATCATTATTCTTCATTCTATTGTGCAGATGATGGCAATCCTGTAAGTACTCATGATGATTTGCCATTATTTGATAACATTGTTGCTATAGATGCTTATGCAGATCTAGGAATAGTTACTGGTGTATGTGCAGGTACCACTGACATGTGTGTGACAAGCGATGATTGTCCGGTTACGTTCTCTGCGTTTGAACACGAACCTCAACTTGGAGGAGGAACATTCATCGTTAGGGGCGCCAATCCTGGTTTATGTGCTATTGTAGCTAACGACGGGTATCATAACAATCCATATACAGCATGTTCAGATACTGAGCCATGTGGAACAGGTGATGGTGGCGTAGCTTTGTATTGTAGGAGTGGTCAGGCAAGTGCTGAAAATGCTGCACGAGTACAGTGTGTCCTCAATGATTATCAAAATGCATTGAAACAATATTTCCTTTTCTCAAGCACAACAGATGATGTTGTTGGTGTGCAGATTTTTGATAACCAATCAAAACCAAATGGAGATTTACAAACACTCGATGAATGGTATATAGATCAATTTGGTGATATAGGTAATATGCAACGTGCTAGTATTGGAAATTATGAGGCACTTACTGACGGATCTAATGTATACATACATTTTTATGATTTTTCAAGAAGTGATAGTCCTGTGGACAAAGGTGAGATTAATAATTATATAATACTACTTAGTATTGACGTAAATTCAAGTCAGCAGACACAAAAAGCATTTGAACAGCTTATCAATCATTTTCAATTAAATACAAATTTTACTGGTTGGGGCAAATGTCTTCATAATACAGCACCTGATCACGCAAATGGATATATTCCAGTCAGAACTGATGGTAATAATTTGTCAAATATTGATTGTGAGACAGATTTTGATTGTCGTGATGAACAGGGAGCTTTAAAATCAGGAACAAACGGCATATGTTCAAATCAAGATGCAAAGTTTTTTAGAGATATTAACAGGTTGAAAGATTTGCGTGTGTCACAGTCGCGTTTAGACCAATATTTTGCAGGACATCAAGATCAAATTGGTACAGATGATTTCAAGATAGATTTCCCAAGCGGATCATATGTCCAAGGATATACCAATTCTCTTTGGCAGATTTCTTGGGGTTTGCTTGGAAAACATACAGGTGGTTTGGCAGTTGATCCTATAAATAGATGGGTAGGGTGTGAGGATCATGATGATGCCACGTGTGTGAATGCTGTAAGCTCTACATTTAAGTGTCCGCAGTATGCACAAGTGTATGAATATAAATATGCAAGTTCTACACAAGACTATACTTTGTATGCACCATTTGAATTTTTCGAATCATCAGATGCATTTGTAAGTCAATTTATTGATACGACAAAAGTTCAATTTGGACGATCATGTACGCCAGGACAAATTCAGAGTAAGTATCAAGGTGTGTGTGGGGACGGAGTTCTCAATCCAGCTCTTGAAGAGTGTGATCCACCAAATAAACAAAAAATCCTTCAGTATACTTATAATGATAGTGGTGTATTACAGCAGTGTACTAATGGCGAATATGCAGTGGCAACATGTAGTGATCAGTGTGCATGGGAATATGATGTGTGTTCACAAGGGTCCACGGCAGTGTGTGGAGATGGAGAAATTGATTGGGAGCAGGGAGAGACGTGTGATCAGGGGTCGGAGAATAGTCAATATGGTAGATGTGATGGTTTAACTGTTCCTGCATTAAATGCAGAGGCATGTATAACCACAGGGCGTATTGGTGGACGCTGTGAAGATGAAGTATTAAATTATTCTGCAAATGGTGATCCTCTAGAATTTTGTGAGGAAGTTAATGGTGTGTGTACATATATTTTGGATACTGGACAACAGATAGAACCTAATATTTATATTTTGCTTGATAGATCGAGTTCTATGGACAGTGCTTCAAAATGGACTAATGCATTATCAGGAATAGATTTGCTTGTAGATTCTGTACATGATCAAATGAATATAGGTATGGCTGTATGGCCAGCAGGTGAGGGGATTGATAATTGGTTCTCATATCCTACAGAGTTATTTCCTTTGACATTACTCAACACACAACAATTAGTAGATGATAAAAAAGCAATTTATTATGGTGTAAGTGCATCTGGTGGGGCTACCCCGTCTGCAAAAGCTGTTAAATATGCATATGATAATGATATTCTTACAAAAGCAAATGATGCTGATCTAGATCAATTTCGAGAAAAATCTTTGGTATTTATAACTGACGGCGCTCCTACTGTACCTAAAATGCATGATGACGAACCAACCTGGGGTGGCGCACTTATTGATCAAACAAATTTTGATTTTAATTGGAGTGGCGAAGAGAGGACAGAATATGTAACTCAAGAAATCATTGATCAGATAACAATGATAAAAGAAGAACAAGGTGTTTCGGTTTATGTCGTTGGTTTTGATTATGATGACCCTATGTTAAATCGTCTTGCACAAGCAGGTGGAACAGAACATTCATATCTAGCAACTAATGCACAAGAGCTTTACAATGTATTAGTAGAATTACTTGGTTGTAAAGATTATTCATTTTCTCCAGCAGGTAGTTGTTCATTTGATTGTCAAAATTTTGGCGAGTATTGTGGAGATGGTGTGACACAGTGGGACTATGAGGAATGTGATGATGGAAATACTAACAATACAGACGCATGTCTGAATAATTGTACATTGCCGCAAGGTGCAGTGTGTGGTAATGGAGAAAAAGAAGGGATTGAGCAGTGTGATGATGGAAATAATACAAGTGGTGATGGATGTTCTCAAGTGTGTGCTATAGAAATTACTCCAACAACAGATCCATTCTGTGGTGATGGAGAAGAAAACCAGCCAAACGAACAGTGTGATAGGGGAGATCAAAATGGTGTACTTTGTCCTCCAGAGTATGGAGATTCGTGTACCTATTGTACCGCAGGAACACTTGAACTTGGTGGATGTAGAACTGAGACAATTGATTCAAACAAATATTGTGGAAATGGTGAGATTGATTATGATGAGAATAATAATCCTTTAGAAACTTGTGATTATTCACTTGATGGACAAGGAAGCCAATCATTGGTATATATGGCAAGTTCTACGTATCCAAATGGACAGCTTTCATGGGTATGCACAAGGGAGATTCCTGTTTTGCATGATAGTTCTAATAATGCAGTATTTGGAACGGTTAGTTGTGATAATCAGTGTCAGAAACTCAATACCGATAAGTGTGTACAATGTGGCTTAGCTCCTCTCTCAGAGGGTGGTGTGACACCAAAAATGTCTGTACTCAATGTAATGACTGGTCAGCCAGGAGATACTGATTGGGCTACTGTCCCAGGTGATAGCGGTTATATGATCAAAGGAATGTATTCTAAGTATTTTGGTCTTTTGAGAGAAACCCCAGTTGACTTCTCACAGCATATGGGTTCAGGTTCTTTGTCTGATTCAGAAATGAGACCATATACAGAACAAAAAAGAATTGGTTATAAGATTGGAACTTTGGGGGGAGACCCTACTACAGGTGTAACTACGTGGGGCATTGAAACAGATTCTCAATGTAGTGATTTTTATTCAGTTTATTTTAATCGTGAAAAAGTAGGTACGCCGTATATTAATCACGGCACCTATTTTCCTTATCAGGTAGATAATGAAGCAGGAATCGTAGAACGTGATTTTGTCGTCTCTCCAGCAGTAAGACAAGATGAAATTCGTGTAGTAGTAAGATGGGATAGAAATAAAAATCCTGATATCAATTTTACAGGAGGATTTTGGAGAGATGGAGATGGGTTTGTTTCGTATTTAGGTTCTGTCGCTGATCAAAAAATATGTAGAGCGGTAGCACGTGACGCAGATGGGTATTGGGTTCCAGATCCTGCTGACCCTCCGTGTGTTTCATCTAATAATGCGTGGACTCACTTTACGTCCAAAGGCGATGATACTGGCGTGCAGGCATATACATTTAAAGCGGATCCATTAAATGATGAATCTATAGGTTTTGTAGTAATGTCTCCTAATGGGCCTATAGGTCAATACACTGATTACGATATTTGGGTTGATGTATATAAGCCTCGAAATGGTCAAATACCTACATATTCTATGTATGAGCCTGATATTACATATCATATTAATGAAGCTACCACATCTGACAACTCGTTAGCAATGTATTGGCATGTATTTAATATTCAAAATATTGCTGGAAGTCTTATGCAGTTCGATCTTTTTTCTGAAGATCTTTCTGGCGGTAATATAGAAACAAACATGTGTCAGGTACGTGAGAACATGCCTAATACACAGAAGTGCTCAAATTAGAAATAATAATATATATATGCATACGGTAAGAAACATAATCGCAATAATAATTTTCATTACACTTATTGTGTTTGGTGTGTTTTATATATTTTTTTTCAACAAAGAAGAGATTACAAATGATACGACTCAATTAGATCAGACGACTAATATAGTAGATCAAAATAATGTACAAGATATAAAAAATATAATTGATGAAAATCAAAATATTAATTTGGATGATTTTAAACCTTCATCACCAAAAGAGGAGCCTGTGTGGTATAATATGGATAAAGATAATGATGGGTTGTCTGATGAGGATGAAGAAAAATTTAATACAGATATATGGGAACCAGATACAGATGGTGATGGGATTAATGACAATGTTGAAATAGAAAAATATGGTACTGATCCTACAAATCCAGATACAGATGGCGATGGTTATAGGGATGGGATAGAAATTATTAATGGATACAATCCTGTTGGTGATGGGGCTTTGCAATAGAGATCAATAACTTATTTTTTACTTATCATTCCTAAATATTTAATACTATAATAACCACGTATGTTTGATGATCAACAACCAAAAAATGCAGGAAATATTCCAGGTAATCTACCCGTGGGGGATCCAGAGGATATTTTGGCAGGGGCTGACGATACTGTTGCACCTCCGCCAGGTTTAGATCTTAAAGATGATATTCCTGCTCCTACTAAACCTAGTTCACCTACTGCGCTTGGTGCAGGTGTACTAAAACCAAAAATTGCCCCTGTAGACCAGGTGGAAAATATTCCTATGCAAGATGCTGCTCCTGTTGCTGCACCACAGCCACCGCCACTACAACCAATTGCTCCTGTACCAGATATGGATATAGATCCTGCAATACCGGCCCCTGAGATGCCTCAAAGACCATATGAGCCATCTTATTCACAACCTCCTACACAACAACCTCAAGTAGGGGCAGACATGACAACACCTCCACCAGGAATGGCAGGTGCAACTGGAGGTGGAGATGAATATGCACTCAAAGAACCTATAGGAAGTAGAAAAACAATTTTATGGATTGTTATAGCAGTGATTGTGCTTGTGCTTGGTGTGGGAAGTGTGTGGATTTATATGTCATTTATGAGAGATTCAGGCGGTGGAGAAGATAGTTTTGATATTCCGGTTACAGAAGATGTTGATCTAGACAATTTAGATGTACCTACACTACCTACGACTCCTGAGGTTCCTGATGTTCCAGTCACACCTGATGTTCCAGAAGATCCCATTACTGACATTGATTTGGAAGACCAAATTTTATTTGGGGAGCCTGTTGATACAGACGGAGATGGGTTAGATGATGTTAGAGAGGCTGATCTTAATACAGATGCGCTAAATTGGGATACAGACGGAGACGGGCTTGGAGATGGAGACGAAGTAACAATTTGGAAGACTGATCCACTCGATGAAGATACAGACAATGATACATATTCAGATGGGGCTGAAATTAAAAATGGTTATAGTCCTACAGGACCTGGAAAATTGTTTGAACTTCCAACATCTACTGAAGACAACGCTTAATTACTCGAGCATCTAAGTATCTTATTACAAGGACACTCTTACTTTTTAATATGTTTGGAAGAAAAAAGAAAAATAAAGAAGAAAAAAAAGAATTATCTGTAAAAATGCAGACGATTCCAGACGTATTTTATGGAGGTAAAGATCCGGAGATTTATCATACACATGATTTGGAAAAACCTATAAAAAAAGACGGGAAAGAGGTGCATCCAAAGAAAAAAATATCAAAACTAAAAAAAGATTCAGGACCAAAAAAGAAAATAGTTATTGTCTCTTCATCCGTAGTATTTGTATTGGTAGTAGTGGCTATTTCTTGGTATTATCTTGCACAATATAACAAAGCAAAGCAACAAATAGAGGATAAAACAACACAAGCACCAGATATTATTGAGGAAATTCCTTCCGTACCAGATATAGTTGAGCTGCCTAAGGTTCCTACGTCGACTATAGAAGTTGTGACAAGTACTGAAGACTCTTTAGATATTGTTACAAGTAGTCCGTCTCTGGAAGCGACATTTTTAGAATTTCCACCATTACTCTTGTTAGACACAACAGATTTGGATGGGGACAGTTTAACTGATATAGAAGAAGAACTTTTTAGTACTGATAGTGGGACTTGGGATACTGATGAAGACGGATATTTTGATGGTCAAGAAATATTTAATTTATACAATCCTAAAGGTTTTGCTCCAGTAAAATTAATTGATTCTGGTCTTGTTCAGGAATATATTAATCCACTTGGATATAGAATATATTATCCTTTATCTTGGCAAGCTGGAAATGTGGATCCAAAAGAGCTACAAGTGTTGTTTAGCTCTATTTCTGGGGATTATGTTGAGGTTCGTGTATTTGAGAAAAAGCCAAGACAGACATTTATTCAATGGTTTGGTCAAAATACAGAAGGACAGTTTTTTAATGATCTCAAAGGTTTTACTAATCGATTTGAACAAAAAGGATGGTACAGGAGAGATAGTCTTGTAGCATATTTCGACAGTGATAGATATATGTATGTGATTGTTTATCATCCAAAAGATCGTGCTCCTGTGGCATACCGTCATGTGGTACAGATGATGTACCAAGGATTTCGTATTCAAAAAACTGATATAGAATTGCCTGATCAAGAATTATTTCCCGGGGTAGAAGTAGATACAACCACTACATCAGATGTTATTGTTGATGAGGAAGATACTCAATTTACAACAAATACTGAATTTTAATATTTATGGAGTGCCTCGTATTTAAAACAGTGGCACGTCCTGGTGTCACAGATAGTTATATTAAAGATGTTGTTTTTTTTGTATTAAAAAAAATAAAAAAAGAAAAAGGATCTCTTAGCGTACATTTGATAGGGGATACAAAAATGAAAAGTTTAAACACGACATATAGAGGAAAAAAGTCTACAACAGATGTATTATCATTTTCGTCGCAAGAGGGGGATTTTTTTTCAAGTAGTCCTATTGAACTTGGAGATATATTTATATCCATTCCTCAAATATATAAACAGTCGCGCGAACATATAATTAGTTCAAAAGAAGAACTTACACGTATGCTAATACACGGTGTATTACATTTGGATGGGTATGATCATATAAAAAAACGTGATGCAGACAAAATGTTTTCATTGCAAGAGCGTTTAGTAAAACATTTTTTATGAATGTGAAAAGGTTAATACAAAGCTTTAAGGATGCTGGCAGAGGGGTATCTTTTGTATATAAGAATGAACAAAATTTTAGAATTCAGTTATTTTTTGCTCTAGTTGTCATAGTATCTATGTTTGCACTAGGTGTTCGGACATCTGAACGAATAGTTATATTACTACTTATTATTTTGGTTGTTGTACTTGAATTTATAAATACTATTATTGAAAAATTTTTGGATTTGCTAAAGCCTAGATTACATGGACATGTCGAGGTAATAAAAGATGTAATGGCAGCAGCGGTCCTGATATCTTCTATAGGATCTCTTGTTATAGGATATATTATCTTTATGCCTTACATAGTTGAGCTAGTATTTTAAACATGTTATAATACGCCTGTTATATCGTATATTATGGCTAGAAATAAGACATACACAGAAATAGTAACCGGACTTGATATTGGATCAAGTGCTGTTCGTGTTGTAATAGGGCAACTAACTGTCTCAAAAGAGGGTGGAAATGGTCTACAAATCGTTGGTGCAGTAGAGGTCCATTCAGAAGGTATTCAGAAAGGTCAGATTACGAGTATTGAAGATACTGTTTCTGCTGTATCAAACGCACTTGAACAGGCTGAAAAGATTGTAGGTGTACCTATTGAACACGTATGGGTCGGTGTTTCTGGCAATCAAATTATTACACAAGAAAGCAAAGGTGTTATAGCAGTATCGCGTACAGACGGGGAGATTGCAGAAGAGGATATAGAGAGAGCGGTTGACGCTGCAAAGGCAATTTCTACACCACTAAATTATGAAATTTTGCATGTATTACCACGAGGATTTTCAGTTGATGGTCAAACTGGTATCAAGGATCCTGTGGGAATGACCGGAGTCCGCCTTGAAGTGGATACAAAAATTATCCATAGTGTAACTTCACATGTCAAAAATTTGAGCAAAGTAGTCTACCGAGCAGGTGTGGATATAGATGACTTTGTGTATTTAATTTTAGCAGCGGGAGAGGTAGTTACTAGTAACCGACAAAAAGAGCTTGGGTGTGTTGTAGTAAATATTGGTGGACCAACCACAAGTATAGTAGTGTATGAGGATGGAGATGTATTACATAGTGCTGTAATCCCTATTGGTTCTGCTCATATTACCAATGATTTGGCTCTTGGTCTTAAAACATCAATTGACGTGGCAGAGAGAGTAAAAATTGAATATGGTGAGTGTGTGAGCAAGAGTATAGGTAAGAAAGAATCAATTGATTTGAAAGACTTAGGTGCCGACACGTCAGAAGTGGTTACTAAATATTACATCGCACAAATTATTGAAGCCAGGGTAAGTGAAATTTTAGAAAAAGTAGATGAAGAACTTGCATCTATTGAACGTAGTAGCATGCTGCCTGCGGGAGTTGTGTTTATTGGGGCTGGTGGAAAACTTAATGGAATCATTGATATTGCAAAACAAGAATTGTCTTTGCCAGCACAATTAGGATACCCGCTTGGTGTAGATAGTATTTCAGACAAAATAAATGATATTGCATTTGGTCCAGCCATAGGACTTGTGAAATGGGGGAGTGTTATGACAGGTGGTGGTAGACGTAAAAGATCTCTTAATGTCACACGTAAAGCTACAGAAAAAGTGAAGGGTATATTGAAGAATCTAATACCTTAGAAGGGTTAAGTGTTAATAACTAAGGAATAGGAAATAACGCCCAAAAGGCGTTCTTTTTTATTGTGTATACACTGGGTATCTTTAGCTTGACACTATATCTCAAAACTTATACACTATCAGTACCTGCATGCCGGCAGGCAGGCAGGCTGAATACAGATTTTGTAGTCAATACAGGTTATTGAATACAAATTGTGTTCAGATATAGTTTATTATATATCATTTTAAAATACGTATGCCACAAGTAAAACCAGATGTAGAGACATTTGCCAAGATTAAAGTTGTTGGTATTGGAGGATCAGGAGGATCTGCTGTGAACCGTATGGTTGAGGGTCGTATTAGAGGTGTAGATTTTCTTGCTCTGAACACTGATGTTCAAGCACTGCATCATAATGGTGCACCAAAGAAATTACATATTGGTAAGACTGTTACTCGTGGTCTTGGTGCTGGTATGGATCCAGAAAAAGGAAAACGCAGTGCAGAGGAAGCTCAAAATGAAATTAGAGAGGCACTCAAAGATACTGACATGATTTTTATTACATGTGGGCTTGGTGGTGGTACTGGTTCTGGGGCAGCACCTGTTGTAGCAGAAATCGCGCGTGATATGGGAGTGCTCACTGTTGCGGTTGTTACCAAACCTTTTTCTTTTGAAGGTCCCCAAAGAAAGATGATAGCTGATGAAGCACATGATGACTTGGCTAGACATGTCGATACGGTAATTACTATTCCAAATGATCGAATTTTACAAATTATTGATAAGAAGACATCACTTCTAGATGCATTTGAAATTGTTGATGATGTACTCAGACAAGGTGTTCAAGGAATTTCAGAGCTCATTACTGTACCTGGACTTATTAATGTAGATTTTGCTGATGTAAAATCTATCATGAGCGATACCGGTTCTGCACTCATGGGTATAGGTGTTGGTTCTGGAGACAATCGTGCAGTTGATGCAGCAAAGGCTGCAATATCTAGTCCTTTGCTCGAAGTATCTATTGATGGAGCGAGTGGTATATTATTTACCATTACTGGTGGATCTAGTCTTGGTATGCAAGAAGTTGCGGAAGCAGCCAAAGTCATTACAAGTTCTGCTGATGATGATGTGCAAGTTATCTTTGGTGCAGTGGTTGATGAATCTATGGGTGAAGATGTGCGTGTGACAGTGGTTGCGACTGGATTTGATGAACGTGAGCGCGAAGCAAAAGTAAATGCTGATTCTAAAAATGCTGGACTCGAAGTATTCACAGCAAAGCGTCCAAAATTTAAATCAAATCTATTTACCAAAAAACAAAATTCAGGAGAAGAGCCAAAAGAAGAAAAGACAGAAGAAGTAGTGCGCACTAATACGTTTACTACAAAGTCAGTTGATGAAGGTCCACGACCTGTTTCAGCTCAGCCAAAACCTATAACAAAGGGAGATGAGGAAGATTTGGAAATACCTGCATTTATCCGAAAGAAGATGGGGATGTAGGATTTAGTTACAAGTTTATAAAGTTATAAAGTTAAAAGTCTCTTATATAGAGGCTTTTAACTTTCTATGGTTAATGTTATACTTTAAGTGGACTTTATAACCTTCAACTTTTTAACTTTTTACTTATATATGCAGTGTCCAGTTTGTAGATCAAAAGAGACAAAAGTTGTAGATTCACGCGTGACTCATGATGGAAATATGATTCGTCGTAGACGTGAGTGTGTGAAGTGTCAGTATAGATTTTCTACTGTTGAAGAAATGGAACTTTTGGATATTGTAGTAGTAAAGCAGGATGGAAAACGTGAAAACTATTCACGCAACAAACTTGAGAAAGGTATTTTGCATTCATTGTCAAAACGACCATATACACAAGATAGATTCGATCGAATGGTCCACAATATTGAGCGAGATATACAAAAAAAGAATAAGCGTGAGGTTACAAGCAATGAAGTGGGGGAGCTTGTTATGAAACATCTCAAGAAATTTGATAAGGTGGCTTATATTAGATTTGCATCAATTTATCGTGCATTTGAAGATGTGAAGAAATTCCAAAAGGAAATTAAGTCACTGCAACCAAAAAAGAAAAAAGCTTAATTTTAATTATATTTTATTATGCCTAAAAAGAAGAAAAAAATTGATGATGTAGAGGAAAAGAAACCTGATGCTTCAAAAGATGAGGAAGCGCATGAGAGTCCAATAAAAACAATTGTACCAGTGACGCCTGTTCACGATGAATTGAAGGATCTCATTGAAAAAAATATCAAGTGGTCACAGGTGATCTACAATCAAAACAAAAAAATAAAACATAGAATGACCATGATGGTTATTGGTAATTATATGCGTTTACTTTTGATTGTAGCTCCTATTATTATAGGTATTATTTATTTACCGCCACTTATGTCAAGTTTGTGGGAGCAGTACAGTTCGATGCTTGGATTGCAAGGAGTTCCTTTGACAGATATTGGTGAGATATTCAAACAATTACGAGGTACAGGATCACAGATAGATCCATCACAAATTCAGGAAATATTGAATCAAGTACCTAGGTAAAATAGTTAGTTAAATAAAAAAATAATGGTTTATAGCCATTATTTTTTATTGAGCCCCTCCCCATTTTAAGGGGAGGTGCCCGAAGGGCGGAGGGGTTGCATGGTTTTTAACAATAATACACCGTCCGATTTTTCTTCCCTTACTTTTTGTAACCAATCCCGATTCTATCGGGACAAACAGCTATTCCCCCGGACCCCCTTTGGTTATTTTGTATAGTTTTCTGAATAGTATATTTATAAAAAAACAGTCCTATGTAGGACTGTTTTTAATTTTGTAGTATTTACTTTACTTCTTCTACAATCTTTTCAAATACTTTTGGATGATGTTCTGCTACTTGAGAAAGCACCTTACGATCGATCTCAATGTTGTTTTTTTTGAGACCTCCAATAAATACAGAATAGGTTGTTCCAAGAGCTCGTACGGCAGCGTTTATTTTTACTTGCCATAGTCGGCGGTTGGTACGTTTTTTGTTTTTTCTATCACGATATGCGTGAGCACCTGCTTTGGTTTCAGCTGTTTGAGCTAGCTTGATGAGGTTCTTTCTTCCTCCCTCATAGCCTTTTACACGCTTCATGACTGCCTTGCGGCGTTTTACATGTTGTACTCCTCGTTTTACTCTAGGCATATACTATTTTTTCTTACTATAAGGAAGAGCTCTAAGAACAGTCTTCTTGAGCGGAGTAGATGCGGTGTTATCAGAACGCTTGTTTCGTTTCACCTTTCCACTTTCGCGTGAATTAAAATGGTCTTGACCGTCAGTACGTTTCAAGACTTTGGTGCCTTTTTTTGATTTTTTCACACTAAATCGCTTGGCTGTCGCTTTGTGTGTCTTCATTTTTGGCATAATTTTTTATTAATGTACTTTTTTGGGGCGCTCTGATTATATACTATATGAAGCTTTACGTCAAGGTCTATACTTGTGTATAGAAAAATCCCCTTAAAAGTAGGGGATTATGCTTAAAATAAGGTTATTTTTTGACTACCACAGCAGTCACTTTTCGGCCCTGTTTCTCCACTTCTTGTTCAAATTTGACTTCCATAGCTTTTGCTAGGTCACCAGCGAAGTTTTTTACTACTTCCTTGGCTAGGTCTGGGCGTGCATTTTCTCTACCCTTCATTTGAAGTTCTATTTTGACTTTATCTCCTCGGTTTAGGAATTTTTCTGCTTGTTTTAGCTTCATTTCGAGATCTCCTTTACCAATACGGACTGAAAGGCGGACCCCTTTGGTTTCGCTAGCACGTGAATGAGCTTTTTGTTTTCGTGCTTCTTTTTCTTTTTGATATTTGAATTCAGTGAAATCAATGAGCTTTACAACCGGTGGATTTGATTTTGGATTGATTTCCACTAGGTCTAGCTCTTGTTCAAGAGCCATATCAAGGGCTTCACGTTTTGACATCTCACCAAGACTCTGTCCTTCCTCACCCAATACAAGGAGTTGTTCAGCCTGAATCTCATTATTCTTTTTATAATGAGGTATGAGTGATTTTTCTGGACGTTTTCTTCGTGATATGCGCATAATTAGTTTTTAAAGTTATAAAGTTGTTAAGGTTTATAAAGTAACTTTTTAACTTTATAAACTTTCCACTTTTTACTGCTTGAGTGGAGATGCCGGGAATTGAACCCGGGTGTAGATGGGTTACCACCACACTATTACATGCGTAGCTGATTTGGTGTTTCACTATTCGCTAGAAAATCAGCAAAATAACGGATAGCTAGTCCTGAATTGAGTTCAGACATGATCCACAGGAGGGGATTATGGCCTACGCTCGATAAGTTGACACCACTGACCCGATATCGAGTATCCCGGAAGTGATGGTAGCAGGCTTATTAAGCCACTACAGATGCGAGTGTTGGAACACTGAATGCAGAAGCAACAGCGTTTTTAACTCGACTTACTAAGTTTGCACTTAGAATTTGGATATTGGCATTAACGAGGAAAATATCCAACCTCGACATGTGTGTAAGTAGATAACTTAGGTCCACCTATCGAACCCTGTCATCCCCTAGTGTTTAATTGTTGAATTCTTTGATCGCTCTATTTGCTTCACGTTTTTGCTCTCTATCTTTTATCACTTGTCTTTTGTCACGTGTTTTCTTACCCTTAGCAATACCTATTGCTAATTTGATATAACGACCCTTAGTATAAACAGAAAGAGGTACAATTGTCAAGCCCTTTTCTTGTGATTTTGCTGTTAAATAAGTGATTTCTTTGCGACTTAAGAGTATCTTTCGTGTTCTGTCCGGTTCATAATCTTTTATAGTAGAGTACTTATATAGAGGTATGCTCACATTACTGAGAATTGCTTCATTGTCATGAATAGTGATAAATCCACCAGTGAGCTTCAATTGTTTGGCTCTTACAGATTTTACCTCTGGTCCAGTCAATACTAAACCAGCCTCGAGCGTTTCAAGGATTTCATAGTCAAATCTTGCTTTTTTATTTATTGCGTATGTAGGCATATTGCAGTAGTATAGCGTTTTTTAAATATTTTGCAAGATTGAGGGAAATGTTGTATAATTTTGGCATATATTTAATATAAAATTATGTTTACTCACAAGAGGAAAAAACCAGATTTAGTATTTTGGATATTTGGGTTTATTGCACTTGGGATAATTATTTCTTTTTCGGTTCTTGTATTTATGCTGTTTACCAAGGTGGGTACTAGTTCTAATAGTAAATCTCAGACAGATGTAGTAGATGAAGTAGAAGCTCCTGCGTTACCAAGTCTAACGACAGAGGAGCTCAAAGGTGAATATAATGAGGCGGTAGAAGAGATTGTGTCAGAATTGGGAGCTGATGAGAATGGTTCAATTGATGATATTTTGTTACGTGTAGAAAACAAGTTACTTTCAGTTCGTGTTCCAAAAGAAATGAAAGAAGACCATCTTAATGTTGTGTTATCAATTGTCCGTTTGCGCGCAGAAGTTTCTAAGTCTCCAGATGAAGTACACAGTAAACTATTGGAACTTCTTAAAAATCTTCATATCAATTAATTATGAATCCAAAGCGTCCTGCATGGATACGTATCGCTTCAACAATGTCTGCGCCAACAGTTTTGTTTTTGGTTACCGTATTTCCAAATCCTTATGTGTTTGGTGTGAGTCTTACTTTGTGGTTTGGATTTTTTTTACTTTTGCAATTTAAATATCACGTTCCTCGACATCAGACAGCACTTAATTTTATGACAGTGCTATCTTTTTTGACGCTCTTGCTACTTGTTGAAACCGTGTGGCTACGATGGTTTTTTGTAATTATATCTACCATTGTTTTTTTCTTTATTGCCTATTGGTCAGAACCACGTCTTGAACATGCGATCCATATAAAAGAAAAACCATTGCGTCGTATGATGATGATGTTGTACGTGTTTAATGTGTATGCATTTTTTGTAGGATTGTTTGCACTTTATTTATATTTTCCTAGATTTCCTTTTGCTTTTTTAAGTATTGCTGGTGGTGCATATGCAGGTGTAGGTGCTTTTATGATATGGAGTCTGTATTTCAAATTCACTGCTGATAAATTATTTATTTGGACACTTATTGTTGCATTGTGTGTAGTCGAGCTTATGTGGGTAATGAAATTACTTCCATTTGGATATTTGGCACTTGGATTTTTACTTGTTTGGCTATGGTATATGATTCAATTGTTTGCCCGTTTTCACTTGAGTCCAAAAGGAATTCTTTGGAAAAAGCAAATAGGATTTTTGATTACAAATGGTATTTTATTTGTTTTAGTTTTATATTTTATACGTTGGATATAGTAGTGAGGATTAACGATTAAGAAATAAGGATTGTTTTAAATTTAAAATTAAAAATTTTCAATTTGAAAATAATTTAAAATTATTAAATTAAAAATTGTTTTCAAATTTCAAATTCTAAATTAAAAATTACATCAAATATTTCCTAATCCTTATCTCCTATGAATTCTCATCCTCCTCATCTTCCACACAAATCATGCTCAGTTACTATGCGTACGCTGTGGTCAAATATACGCAATGTGATTTTTTTTATTTTTGTTTCAGTATTGGCTGGTGTGACAGGTGCACTCATTACATCTGCATGGATTGAGCCAACATTTTATCCAAATCAAAATCTGTATTTTGTAGATCGCACACCACAGTTGTATGGTACAAACCAAAGACCAGAGGCATCAGTAGCACAGCGCTTTGGTGTGAGTACTCTTCGTATTTTTAATAAGACTCAAGCTGTTGGAGAAGGTCTGTATTCAAAAAGTTCATATATTGGTCAGGTAGTAATGCTTAGTTCAAATGGTTGGGGAGTAACATATATGCCAGATTTTACACCATCACGTAGTTCTAGTTTTGATGTAGTAAATAATAATGGTGTTTCATACGATATTGAAAAAACATTATTTGACGCAAAGACAGGATTTGTTTACTTCAAATTTTTGGGCAATGATTTTCGTGTCATGTCATTCCCAGATTGGAATTTATTGGATTCTGGGTCTGAAGTTTGGTCAGTACATGAAGGGGAGTGGAAGTTTCGTATTATTGGAGATCAAGAGTCCATTTTAGGATCACCTTTTGTATCTGATCGTGATACGGGTTTTTTAAATATTGAACCAAGTTTTTATAAAGACGGTATCGTTTTGACAGAGCAGGGTCATTTGCTTGGGTTTGTTGATTCATCAGATGTACTACATAGCGCATGGTCTATTGAGCACCATATGCCATTTGTACTTGGATTGGGGCAGTTGGATGATTTTGTTTCTACGTGGCAAGGATATATGGTATACAACAATAATACAGATGCATCAGATAGTGGCCCAGATGCAGGATTTTATGTTACGTCTGTAGGCGCTTACCCTAGAGGTTTAAGAGTGGGGGATATAATTTTGAATATCGAGGGCAAAAAGCTAAGTGAAAATACCCTCTCTCGAGAGCTTTTCAGTGCATCTCAAGAATTTGTTCTTACTGTGTGGCGTAAAGCTCAAGAATTTGATATAATAATAACCAAGTAGATTGGCTAATATTAGCCAAAAGTTTGGTTAAATATATTGACAAAAGTCTAATTTTGTGCTATATTCTATTGTTAATTTAAAATTTCAAATTAAAAATTGTAAATTTAATATCTATGTTACACAACTCTCCATTGTATCTTCTAAAAAAACGTTGGAAATTTATTCTCGTGGTAGGTATTATTCTTGGTGTATTATCTGGAATTGTTACCATGCTTTTTCCACTTAGCTATCGTGCAGATGCTCAGGTTCTTATAATTTCAAAATCACGTTATGGAGTAGACCCATACACTGTTGTACGTTCTGCAGAACGTGTAGGTGAAAATATTGCACAAGTTATGCGTACAAATGACTTTTATAACAAAGTAAAAGACCAGAAAGAATTTGCTATTGATTGGTCACGTTTTGACGAACGAAATGAACGAGAAAAAAGAAAACTTTGGAATAAGACAATGAGTCCATCCGTAGTGTATGGAACAGGAGTATTAAATGTAAGTACATATCATCCAGATGGAGAACAGGCAGCTCTACTTGCTGGTGCAGCAGTGAATGCTTTGTCAGCAAAAGGTTGGGAATATGTCGGAGGAGATGTAACAATAAAAGTTATTAATGAACCAATAGTTACGCAATTTCCTGTTAGACCAAATGCAATACTCAATATCCTACTTGGATTTATGGTAGGTGTGTTGTTAAGTGGTTTAGTTGTCGTTAAAAAATAAATTTATTTTATTAGTTAAATTATTTTAATTTGTATATATGGCACAAGAACAATCAGACGTAAAATTTGATTTCCTTCGTTCATTTATAGAAAAAACACTTGAAGGTGCAGGTCTTGAGAGTTTGACCGAAGAAACTAAGGATCAATATCTTCCACAATTTGTTGCTGAAGCAGAGCGTAGAGTAGGTCTTGCACTTATTCCTGAACTAGATCCGTCAGCTGCAGGAGAACTCAAAAAAGTATTTGAGTTACCTGAGCCGGATCCTGAAGCAATTCGTAATTTTTGGAAAACACATGTTTCAAATTTTGATGAGATAGTCAAAAAAACATTAGAAGATTTTGCAGTAGAATTAAAACAAACACTTTCACAAATTTCTTAATTTTTGGGGGAATATGGCATTGCCAACAGCACAACAACTAAAGGAACAATCAGAAGAGACAAAAGAAAAAATACGTCGTCTCGAAGAATTGTACAAACAGTTTGATGAAAAATGGAACAAACTATCAGAGGAGGAACGTGCATTGGCAGATGAGCTCCGTGGTTTTGTTGACAAAAATAGGATTCACGATATTTTACATACCATTCATTCTATAAAAGAATAATCATATGCCTCGAGATATACATACACACCCAACCGAAAGGCCAGAAAATGAACATTTTAAAGACATGGGGGATTTAAGTGCATATAAAAAAGATACCAACATTGTTGTAAATGTAGATGGTGATTGGGTGCAAGGTGTCTTAGTAGAAGATATTAAGGAGTCTGATTTTGATAATGGTAAATTACGTTTAGAAGTAAGTGTGGGTGGAACGAAAATTCCGCCGATGACTGTTGGTGAAACACCACAGTTCGTGAAATATCATGGTATTGGTAAAGATACTATCCAAGATGCTAAGCTTGGAAATTTTAAATTAAAAGATACTCATGTTACAGAAGATGGGCGTATTGAATATACTATTGCTGAGCCTGGTCCTGGTAGTACAAAAGAACATATCGGTGTTCCTCAAGAATTGCTTGATATTTGGATTGAAAATATTGAGCTCGACAATCGTCTTGCAGCTTTGCAAACAGAATTGGCTAAATTACCATCTCAAAAACAAATAGATTTTTCTGATCGAAATAGAGACATGCAAAAAATGGTAGAAGAAATTTCTGCACAAATTCCAAATGTCGAAGAAATGTCTGATCAGGATAAAGAGCAAGCTTTGAAACTTCAAGATAGTATCGAAGGAATTACAAAAAAAGCAGATGAATTAATCAAGGCACTTGAAGAAGAAGTAAGTGATATTCTCACGACTACTCCAGGTGCTGCCCCAAGTTCTCCTGATTATCACCATGTAATGACAGAAGCAGAGCGCGAAGCAGCTGCAAAAGAAGGGGAATCAAAAGCAGAACATGCAAAAGATTTGAAACAAGCATTGGCTAAGCAAGTAAAAGACGAAATATCAAAAATTGAAAAAGTAGAAACAAAGGAGCTTGAAAAAGTACGTGATCAAAAAGAACAGGAATTTGATGATAAGTTGACACGATATAAGGAAGATATGGAAGATTGGGACGATGCTAGGAGACCTGGCCCTAAACAAACGTGGACAGATAGAACAACCAAGTCACATGCAGGCAAACCACGTCATCCTGGTTCATTTAGACGCGATAATGTGAAGTTACCTGTTGCTGATTCACGAGCATATGCCGATCAAAAACAAGAGGTCGAGGATCAAGTGTATATTGATTTTATAGAAAATACACGTCTTTCGACAGAAGATCAAGAGATTGTTACTCAGCTTGAATCACTTCGAAAAGAATTTCTAAAGAAAAAAGATCGTTTTGCAAAAACAGCTGATCTAAATGGAGCTGGTGATGATTATAAAAAACCTACAGATCCCAAAGGCTCACGTTATCTCGAAGTTAGTAAACAGGTTTTGGATGCTCTTCTTGATGACCGTGCAAAAGGAAAGGGATATGAAGAACCAAAAGTTCCAAAAGGAAAAGAAACATTTGATTATGCAACATTACAACAAGAATTAATGCTTAGTCTTGATGGCGTACTTACCTCTGTTCCACTCAAGGAAAATAATGGTAAACCAGAAAATGATTATAAGACATTGTATAAGACAGTAGAAACATACAAAAACACACTTCCAAATAAGTTTAAAAATTTACAATCAGTAGATGCAGCAAAAGCTGCGGGAATCGTACTTTTTAAGACAGGAATGACCGAATCAGAGCGTTTACGTGAGATTCGTGAAGATCAGGTGAGAGTTATTAGTACATATATTGATACGTTAAAAGAAGATCATGCAAAGATCTCTCTTTCAGGTAAACAAAAAGAAATCAAAAAAGAAGTAGAAGAAACATACAAGTCAGTCGAGTCTGCGACAGATAGTAGACGAGAAAAGAAAGAAGCTGTTGTTGATATTCCAGAATATCTTATGAAAGAGCTCATGAAAATGAGACATACTGAAGTCGGCGCCGCAGTTACTTCATTATTTGACGAAGGTACAATCAATGAATCAACGGGAAAAGTTTCTACAGGAGCATTAGATATTTTCAAAAATATTTTTGATGGAGATGACCCTCCACCTGCAGATGTACTCAAGAAATTGCGTGATTCTGGTATCAAAGATTGGAAAAAATTTAAAACATTGTGGGACAATAAGCTTGCTGAGAGATCTGTTCATGTTATGAATGAGATGGCAAAAGCAGTTGTCCATCGTCATGTATCTGAAAGTATTACATGGGGAGACCAAATGAAAAAACAATGGGGTCAAATTACAGGGCGTATGGCCACGAATATTGCTGCAGTTACAGGAATAGCAATTGTAGCGAATTTGGCTACAGCTGGTGGCGCGACTCTCGCTGCGCTTGCTGCAGTTGGTACTACTGCTGTAGCTGGTGGTGCGCGTGCTCTTATAGGTAAATATATTTTTGGTCACAAGAGGATGGAAGATCGCAAAGAACGTCAGATGGCAGAGCTTAGGGAAAGTAAACGTGGTGCTATAGTGACAGAATTGTCAGAGAAGGTTATGGATAACCTACTTCCTTCTGGAGCTGTCCCTCCACCAATTCCAGGTAAAAAGCCTAAGATTATGGAAGAGCTTCCTTCGTTTGCTGGTGTAATGGCACAAACGTTGCGTGATATTACATCTGAGATGCATAAATTAGGTGGAGAAGAACCAAGTGAGGCAAAAGATCTAAAAGAAAATGGACGTGCACTTTATGAACAAGCTCTCGCTAATCTTGAACTCAAAGATAGAGGTCCTGATACAAAAAGAAAACTTGCAATCGCTATTTCAAAAATGACTGGTACCGGTGAAAAAATGGAACACAATCTTTCTGAAATTACTGATTCAAAGATTAAAGGCGTGATTGAAGCTGCAGTACAAAGTTATGCAGGTAAAAAGGGCGTTGCTATGGGTACTGCTGGAGGTCTTGTTGTCGGAGCCGCAATATTTGTAGGAGCAGAATGGGGACGTGCTGGACTTGGTGCGGTACTTGGTGGTACGGCTGGTTACAAAGAAGGAAAAGCACGTGATCTACGTGAAATACGCAATCAAGCAATGAATCGAACTGGAGAACGTGTTGCTCATGTTCGTACAATGACTGAGACAATATTGAAAAAAGGCAAAGGTGAATGGAATAAAGTGTCTGATGCAGACAAGCAAAATGTACGAGGAGAACTCGATTCACTCAAACGTCTACTCAGTGCCAATGCATCACCTGCAGATATGGCAGCATTTGGTATTGTTGGTGAAAAAGAAGTAACTGTAAAAATTCGTGGTAGAGAAGTAGAAAAGAATTGTCTGGTGGACGCCAATAATAATCCTATTATTGATTTACAAACAGGAGAAGTCATTGCACCAGACGTGAAGATGTTTATGCAAGACATTAGATCTGCTATTCGTGATGCAGAACGTGCTGGTATAATTTTTGAAAAAGAAGAAGACAGAGGTAGGCTAGACAAAGTAAAAGAATTAATGACCACTCGAGGAGATGAGCTATCAAAAGCAGTAGATGAAAAGATAGGGCTATGGGGTAAATTCGCAGCATGGGGTAAACGAAATAGAAATACAATTTTATATACCACAGGAGGTGCTTTGCTGGGTGGTTCAATTGGTGCTGGGGCTATATATGTTAGCTCTGGCGATATGTTACGTGATTGGGGTGTACTCGATGATGTTAAATCAGGCACGCTAGATGCGTCTGCTGTTAGCGCTGCAGCTGTTGAATATGCAAAAGCACATCCAGATCAGTCTACTCTTGTTCCAGATGGCACGGATGCTGCTGAAGCTATTCCTGCAGGTTCTGGTTCTGGAGATGCGTTAGATCTTGCTGATCAAGGAGCGGATACAGGGGCACCATTTGGTGATCCAAAGGATATAGATACTGCAGATATTGGTGGAGAGGAAGTAGTTGGAGGTGTAGAAGCTGGACCTCGTACTCCTGAAGTAAGTTCGCTAAATATTCAAGATATCAAAAAAGGAGAAGGTATTCTCCATGGTGTAAATCGTGCATTGCGTGAAGTAACTGCTGGAAATGATTCTTTGAGTGGTATGAGTGATCAAGAAATTCATACGTGGAAAATCCAAGAGTTAAAAAATATGGGATTTGTTTTCCAAGATGGGAAATGGGGATATCCTATGACTGTTCACGAAGGTGCGCAAGTAGAACTATTTACTGATCCAGAAGGTCAGCCACATTTTCGTGTGGTTGGAGAAGAAGGTTCTACAGTTACGAGTCATGAACATATTAAATTTAGAGATCCTGTAGTTGGAGATAAAACACCAGATGTACCAGCTACAGAAACACAAGCTCCTACAGAAACAGTACAACCAACTGAACTTGAAATACGCAAAGCCGCTGCAGCAGAGTTTGCTGAAGAAAGAGGGGCTATTACAGTTGCTGACGATGCATTAAAAGAAGAACTTGAACATCTCGGAGGTAAAATTGATATCGAAAATATAGAAGTTACTCCATATGGTACGGCAATACTTAATTTTGATCGTGATGGATTTAGTGCAGAAATAGACGTGCAAAAAGTATATAATCCAGAAACAGAAAGTTACGATTGGCATGCCACAAAACCAGCCGTTACACCAGAAAGCACAGATAGTGAATGGTTACGCGCTGCGTCCGAAGACAAAGTTCCTGGCATAGATCCAAATCATGCAAAACAATTTTTGAGATCATTTGATAGCTTGGCTGATATGCAAGATTTACGGCTTGCGGGTATTCGTGGTACAGAACTTGAACACGAATTGCATAATTTACGTGAGGCATATGAAAGTGGCGCTTTAGAAACAATGACTGCAGATCCTGTGGCAGGCATAGAACCTGGTCCAGCAGAAGCAGCAGTCTCAGGAGGTACTACTTCTCACGATACAATTGATTCCACTATAGATGCTCATCCAAAATTCACCACTCCAGAAGAAGCAGAGATTGATAGGTCTGTTGTAGAAGAAATGTCTGATGATGCTAGTGATGCGGATACAGAGGTTGCAGAAACGTTGGATGATGATACATCTGCAACTGATAATGCACCAGCAGATAATGTCGTAGATATTAAAAAACCTATTGATGCTGCTGTTCCAGATACTCCTGCAGAGACTGCGGCAGATATAACACCAGCAGGTGAAGAAACATTTGAACTTGATCCAGGTGTTACGTCTGTAGAAAATACAGAATTAGCGAAAGTGTATGAAGACCAGATATTGAAAGTCGCTGAAAAATTACAAAGTGGAGGTATTTTACCAGCAGATGGTGATGCTCAAGGTATATTTGAAGGATTTATGAAAAGAATACAGAGTGAATTAGTGGAGGTAAGAAATGGTCTTGTGCCAGAAAGTTTGCAAGATTCACTTTCTGATAATCCAGAAGTTGCACAAGACTATGTAATTAGTAATCTTCCACCAGAAGAAAGACTATTTTTTGCAGGAGAAACTGACTTTGTCGGTTCCAAGGTAGGGGATACTACTGTAGAATTGGCGCGTTCACCTGGGATTGCGCTTAGGGCTACTTTGGGAGATGGAACCACAAAGGTATTTATGGCACCAGAAGGGTTTAATTTTGTAGACCAAGATGGTGTTGTTGGACTCAAACAAGGGGATGATATTATTCCTGCACAATTTCATACAGAGAATGGAATCACACATATATTGCCAGAAGTAGAACCTGCTCAAGTGGCTGACGCAGCATAGAATCAAAGACTTTTTTTTAAACTCTCTCAATCTGAGAGGGTTTTTTTGTTTTTATTACAAATGCGTGGCACTATTGACAAACTCTTTCAAACATGCTATACTAATCCGTTAATTTAAAAATAGGTAAGTGGGCTCTGTGTGGAGTATCTACACAGTAGAAAAAGATAAAATTTGGCTAAAATAAGATAAATATAGTCATAAAAGAGTGGTAAAATACCTTGACAAACCCACTAAAACATGCTATACTCTGATGTTAAATAATGAAGAAAAGGATTAAGAAGTAAGGAATAAGCCACTTAGATTACAATTAGCTCCCAGCGCGTGGATTTACTACCATACATACACAAGTAGTAAGTACACACGCTGAAAGCTAAACTATAGCTTTCTAATAATCTATCTCTCTACCACCCACCAAGGTGGAAGACAGATGATTATACTCTTTACAACATACCAGCACAGTTATATACAAACGGCTAAACATGACCCTCCTGCACTATGTGATAGGAACACAATGTTTCCGTATCTCACCTGGCTATATGCGTAGAAAACAAACCTTTCTACTCAAATAGCCATGTGGGAACGGGAACGTCCCTTGGCTGTCGTCCTTGGTGGGCGATAATCTGAGGGAACGTCGTTCCCGCCACATTTTCGCGGCACGCATGAAGCGTGTACGCACTGGAGGTCCCATGATCAACGGAACGCTTTCGATTCTCGCCGCTAGCGGCATCAGTGACACGACCGTCGCTCTCACCATCGCCAATCAGGTCCTCATCAACCTGCGTGGTGGCGGCGACACGGCTTCGGTCGAAGTCATCCTGACCGGCCACTCGGTCACCAACCCCGACGCGGTCGCTCGCGCGATCGTCGTTGACTACATGTCGTCGGCGACTACGTCCCCGGTCGTCCCCGGCCCCACCGGACCGCAGGGCATCCCCGGCGTCCCCGGCATGAACGGTGCCATCGGACCCCAGGGCGTCGCCGGTACGAACGGGCGCGACGGTTCCGACGGAGACGACGGCGGCCTCGGTCCGCTCGGCTGGACCATCATCGGTCTCACGGCCCTCACGGTGCTCGTGCTTGCCCTGGTCTACGGCTTCGTGCTCTCCGGCAACAGCGACGACATCGAGGCCAACTCGGCCAAGATCGCCACGCTCGAGGCCGGTGCCACGGCCGCGACCGCCCAGCGGACGCAGCTCGCGCACGAGGTCGCCGCGAACCGTGGGCACGTGACCCACGCCCAGGGTACGGCCGACGCCAACAGCCGCGCCTTCGCCGCGCTCGTCGCGTTGGGCGGTCCGGTGGACCGTCTGCGTCAGCGCACGGTCTCCAACAAGCAGGAGATCGAGGCGACCAAGCGCGACGTCACCCGCGTCGAGGACGATCTGGCTACCGAGCGCACCGAGCGCATCGCCGCCGACGCCGCCATCTCGGCCGACCTGGCCAAGCTCCGCGGTGGCTACTACCGCCTGCGTCGCGACGCTCGCGCTCGTGACGCCGCCATCGGCGACGCCGCCGACGCCTCGGCCGAGACCTCGGCCGCGCTCACCGCGTTCATCAACGCCGAGCGTGAGCACACGCCGGTGGTCCCGATCGCCGGGCGCATCATCCGACGCTAGGCGCGACCACGACGGACGCCGAAGCGGATCACGCGCCTCCTATAGGCGCACCCACCCCGCGACTTTAGCCGGTCGCACAACTGTGCTGGTTCCCCGGGGAATCGCAACGAGCGACGAAGCTTTGCTTCGTTACTCAACGCGATCCCCGGGTGCCAGTCTCTTACTTAGGTAAAAGTAGAAAATACTTACGTAAGTAGGAGATTGGTAGAATTTAGCTAAAACTACATAAAAGTAAAGAAAATAAGCTAGACAGGGACTTGACAAACCCACTAAAACATGCTATACTCTGATGTTAAATAATGAAGAAAAGGATTAAGAAGTAAGGAATAAGCCACTTAGATTACAATTAGCTCCCAGCGCGTGGATTTACTACCATACATACACAAGTAGTAAGTACACACGCTGAAAGCTAAACTATAGCTTTCTAATAATCTATCTCTCTACCACCCACCAAGGTGGAAGACAGATGATTATACTCTTTACAACATACCAGCACAGTTATATACAAACGGCTAAACATGACCCTCCTGCACTATGTGATAGGAACACAATGTTTCCGTATCTCACCTGGCTATATGCGTAGAAAACAAACCTTTCTACTCAAATAGCCATGTGGGAACGGGAACGTCCCTTGGCTGTCGTCCTTGGTGGGCGATAATCTGAGGGAACGTCGTTCCCGCCACATTTTCGCGGCACGCATGAAGCGTGTACGCACTGGAGGTCCCATGATCAACGGAACGCTTTCGATTCTCGCCGCTAGCGGCATCAGTGACACGACCGTCGCTCTCACCATCGCCAATCAGGTCCTCATCAACCTGCGTGGTGGCGGCGACACGGCTTCGGTCGAAGTCATCCTGACCGGCCACTCGGTCACCAACCCCGACGCGGTCGCTCGCGCGATCGTCGTTGACTACATGTCGTCGGCGACTACGTCCCCGGTCGTCCCCGGCCCCACCGGACCGCAGGGCATCCCCGGCGTCCCCGGCATGAACGGTGCCATCGGACCCCAGGGCGTCGCCGGTACGAACGGGCGCGACGGTTCCGACGGAGACGACGGCGGCCTCGGTCCGCTCGGCTGGACCATCATCGGTCTCACGGCCCTCACGGTGCTCGTGCTTGCCCTGGTCTACGGCTTCGTGCTCTCCGGCAACAGCGACGACATCGAGGCCAACTCGGCCAAGATCGCCACGCTCGAGGCCGGTGCCACGGCCGCGACCGCCCAGCGGACGCAGCTCGCGCACGAGGTCGCCGCGAACCGTGGGCACGTGACCCACGCCCAGGGTACGGCCGACGCCAACAGCCGCGCCTTCGCCGCGCTCGTCGCGTTGGGCGGTCCGGTGGACCGTCTGCGTCAGCGCACGGTCTCCAACAAGCAGGAGATCGAGGCGACCAAGCGCGACGTCACCCGCGTCGAGGACGATCTGGCTACCGAGCGCACCGAGCGCATCGCCGCCGACGCCGCCATCTCGGCCGACCTGGCCAAGCTCCGCGGTGGCTACTACCGCCTGCGTCGCGACGCTCGCGCTCGTGACGCCGCCATCGGCGACGCCGCCGACGCCTCGGCCGAGACCTCGGCCGCGCTCACCGCGTTCATCAACGCCGAGCGTGAGCACACGCCGGTGGTCCCGATCGCCGGGCGCATCATCCGACGCTAGGCGCGACCACGACGGACGCCGAAGCGGATCACGCGCCTCCTATAGGCGCACCCACCCCGCGACTTTAGCCGGTCGCACAACTGTGCTGGTTCCCCGGGGAATCGCAACGAGCGACGAAGCTTTGCTTCGTTACTCAACGCGATCCCCGGGGATGCCAGTCATGTATCTAGGTAAAAAGTTTATAAACTTACGTAGGTAGATGATTGGTAGATTAGTTTAGAAAATAGAAAAAAGAATCAAGCAACAAACCTCTGAAAAGGAGGTTTTTGTAATTGTGGAAAAATAGGGAAATATTTTGCTAAAATAAGCCAAAATTTTTAATTGGACACCTCCTCTTAGTTTTTGTATATTTTTTACCTAAAATAAGCCAAATTTGTAGCTTATTTTATGTGCCCTTGTTACTTGACAAAGTAGGTGATTTATGCTATAATTATCTGTTATTTTAGAATAGGGTGAATAGCGTCTTTTTGTATCACGTGGTGGTGTATTACGACAAAACGTAATAGTACAGCACCATGTGTCACAAACTGGCACGATTGTTCATTACAATCGACGCGATAAAGTTTATTAAAAGTTATAAAATAAGTTTGCGAGTGTTTTTAATGCTCCTTTTCAAATTTTGTTTTGAATCATCGCATGTGGTAAGGCTACGTATGTACGAATTACGTATATAGTTAGCCTTACCACAACCGCCCCGCCATCTGGGGAGGACAACCCCGCGTGGCGGGGTGGTGAGGAGAAACAAAACGTCCCGTCGTACTTGACGGGCAGACATGGAGGGAGCACAAGATGCTCAAGAATCTGGGCGCATGGATGCTGGCCCTGGTCCTGGGGTTCAGCGGAGCGTCGGTTGCGAAAGCGGCCGAAGGGACGACGACGTCGTGGACCGAGTGGTATCAGCTCGACTGCGGCAACGATGGTTTGATCGAGGACTCGATCGGAGTGGCCTGTACCCACGAGGGTGAGGAGGTGACGTTGCGGGCTGACTGCTCGAACGGAATCTTCTTCTACGTCTACAAGTGCGGGCCCAGTCCGATCGAGAAGCCGGTACCCAGCCCGATCGAGAAGGCGATCACCAGCGACGTGTTCGGCATGGGGGCTCGCTTCCAGGCCGGAGCGCTCTACGTGCCTCGCACGTCGAGCATCGGTGAAGGTGTGGGAATCGTGGGCACAGGTTCGTTCGTGTTCCAGTTCCCGCAGACCTTTTCGAAGGATGTCGGGCTCGAACTGAGTCTCGGCACGGGAGCTACGTTCTACCCCTCGATCGGCGACACGCTGAGCACCAACATCTTCGAGCTGGGAGTTCTGGTTCAGGCGACGGAGACGCTCGACCTCACGGTCGGCTATCGCTTCGTCGCCACTGGCGACCTCGACGAGAACCTCAGCCACATCCACCAGGCGTTCGTTCGCCTCGCGTGGGAAGTGGCCGAGGGCATCTACCTCGGGCCGACGATCTACGGCGGAGGGTCCGTCTGGGCCCGCTCCAAGATCGTCACCGAGGAAGACGAGATGTCCATCCTGACCAAGAAGGTCACGACGCACCACGAGGCCTTCGCGCCGACCGTGACGGTCGACCTGTTCTGGCGCTTCTTCTAGACAAGGTTTCGAAAGTCGTCCAAAAGCTAATTGATCGAAGTCCAAATCATTCCCCAAAAATTGGGCGTACGACCGGAGCTAGACTCCCAGGTCAATAGCCAAAGCTTATAAGAGCATAAAGGGAATGACGACGACTGAGAAAAGCCAAGCTTGAGGACAAGAAAGAATGACGGGGCCAAGTAGCCCCAAGATACTGAACCACGGAGGATCCAAGTATGCGACGTTTCACGAACCTGACCATCGCCGCGCTCACGCTGCTCACGCTCCTGGCCGCCTGCCAGGGCAACAACACCCCCATCGAGGGGGAGGGCACGAAGCTGCTGGGAGCCCACATGAAGGCGCCCAGCAACAAGTGTTTCTACGATCACCAGTGCGAGGACGGCAACCCCTGCACGGACGACTTCTGCGAGCCGATGAACCCGGCGCTTCCGGGCGAGGAGATGCAGTGCGTCCACGAGGCCAAGCCGGTCGGCGCGTCCTGCGACGACAACAGCGCGTGCACGATGAACGACATCTGCAGCGACCAGGGCGTGTGCGGGGGCGAGGTCCTCAGCTGCGACGACGGCAACCTCTGCACGGACGAGACCTGCGATCCCGGTATCGGCTGCATCGGTTCGTTCAACAGCGACGTCTGCGACGACGGCAGCGCCTGCACCACGGGCGACGTCTGCACGCTCGGCGCCTGCATGGGCACCGATGACGTGGTCTGCGACGACGGCAACCTCTGCACGGACGACTCCTGCGACCCGACCGAGGGTTGCGTCACCACCAACAACACGAGCGCCTGCGACGACGGCGACGCCTGCACCACGAGTGACATCTGCGCCGACGGCGCGTGCACGAGCGGTGAAGCGCTGACCTGCGACGACGGCGACGTCTGCACGGACGACTCCTGCGACCCGACCGAGGGTTGCGTCACCATCAACAACACGAGCGCCTGCGACGACGGCGATCTCTCCACCGAGAACGACGTCTGCTCGGAGGGCAACTGCACGGGTACGCCGATCAACTGCGACGACGGCAACCTCTGCACCGACGACTCCTCGAGCGCGCTGCTCGGTTGTGTCTACGTCAACAACACGGCCGCCTGCGACGACGGCGACATCTGCACCGAGACCGACACCTGCTCCGGCGGGATGTGCGCCGGTACCTCGCTGACCTGCGACGACCAGGACGTCTGCACGGACGACTCCTGTGATCCCGTCACCGGCTGCGAGTTCACGAACAACACGGCCGTCTGCGACGACGGCAACGCCTGCTCGACGAGCGACGTCTGCTCGGAGGGCAACTGCACGGGCGACCTCATCGAGGGCTGCTGCGTGACCGACGAGGACTGCTGGGACATCGGCATGACGTCCTGGGGCTACTCCAGCCCCTGCGAGACGGACGCCGACTGCGACGATGACCTGACCTGCTTCGAGCAGAGCATGTGTCTTCCCAGCACTCACGATTTCGGGTGCGACGCGACCTTCACGGGCGAGCCCACCGGGCAGTGCCAGACCTGTAACTACGAAGGACTCGCCGGCTACGACTGCCACGAGTACGAGGTCTACTGCGACGACGGGTGGGACGACAACGCCAACGGCTTCGTGGACTGCGAAGACGAGGACTGCGTCGACGACCCGGCGTGCATCGAGTGCCTCCCCCAGTGCGACGACCTCGAGTGCGGCCAGGACGGCTGCGGTGGTTCCTGCGGGGACTGCACGAACGGCACGGTCTGCGTGATCGGCGCGTGCGTCGCCCCCGAGGGTGACATCGACGGCGACTGCGCCGACGGCCTCGACAACGACGCCGACGGGCTCATCGACTGCGTGGACTCCGGCTGCTTCGGCAACCCCGCGTGCTTCGAGTGCACCCCGGGCGACATCGAGGACCGCGACTGCGGCACGGACGGGACCCAGTCCCGCGAGTGTCTCGATGACGGGACCTGGTCGCTCTGGACCAACTGCGTCGAGCCCGACCCGCCCACGGCCCACTGCTTCGCCAGCGAGTTCTCCGTCGCCACTTCGACCGAGTCCTTCGACTACTGCGCGTTCCCCGCGGCCAACCCGAGTCCGCCGCTCACCTGCGGCAACAGCTCGGCGGATCCGCTCGAGAACGCGGAGGGCGTCTGCTCCATGGTCGTCTATCTGCCCATCGGTGCCACCTGCACCTGCAACGGCATCTACGGCACGACGCCGTGCGAGCAGAAGACCGTCGAGTCCGACGCCAACGGGGACATCGGCTGGGTGTGCTACTACGACATCCCGGTCGCCGGGTAGCTTCGCTACCTTGCGTCGGCCGGCCCTCATGGACCGGGTCGGCGGCGCCAACGGGCACCATATATCGCGTCGATACAGAACTCACGTTATGACTACCATCAAGTACGCGCAGTACTTCTAGGTAGGAGTGAGACGCAACACCCCGGCTTCGGCTGGGAAAGGAGGAAAGGAGGGACGGGATTCGACTGCGCGCCGAATCCCAACCCAACTGCATACTTATGTACGAACGTACGAACAGTACGAAATTACGAAAAAGTATATGAGTATGCTGAGGGTTAAAAACTCAAAATGTCAAAGGTAACAAGAACCCCATCCGCGTAGTGCGAGTGGGGTTTTTTGTTTACATTGACAAGGGGTTTTTTCTATTTTATACTTGCAATGTGGGACTTAAATAAGTGGGGTCTCTAACCTAAGTATATATGAGCCAAGACAAAATTTTAGCTAAAGTTAACACAGTCGGAAAAGATCTCAAAAAATTACAGGTCTCTTTTGATAAAAGATCTGGACAAGTTGATAAACAGTTTATACAGGCTGATAAACAGTTTATACAAATTGATAAACGTTTTATACAAATTGATAAACGTTTTGATAAAATGGATAAAAGGTTCGATGGGGTGGATGAAAGAATAGGTAACATAGATGAAAGACTCGATGTGGTTGCGATAAAAGTTATAAATATTGAAGAAAAATTAGAAACATTTGCTACAAAAAAAGAAATGAATAGAGGTTTTGATTTGATCCTAAATAAGATTGATGGATTTTTGAAATTTTATGGAATTGTTGATAATGAGACAACTGCTTTAAAAAGCGGGTATACTAGGTTAGATGACAGAATTACTGTTGTAGAGCAGAAACTTGGGTTGTCATCATAAAACTAGATTTTTATGTAATATAAAAAACTCTCTAAAATGGGAGTTTTTGTTTATAAAAAGGCTTTAAAAATAGCCTTAATCATGATATTATATACGTACTATGCTAGAAACTATTCTTGTTTATTTGCCAAACAATTTTATTGGATTTTTCCTATTACTCAGCGCATTTATCTTGGGTCTTGTTTTGACATTTGCTATCAAAAAAAGTGAATGGATTATTTATGGTCTTCTTGTGTGGTTTCCACTTGAGAGTCTTGTACTCATGTATACGCCTATTAGATACTTTGCATATGTGAAGTATATTCCAGAAGTTATTATGTATGGGCTTGTTGTTGGGGCTTTTATATATTTTTTGAAAAAGAAGGGTAGAATATTACCTCGCCAGCCACTCAATAAATGGATTATAGGTTTTGTGATTGTAGGTATAATATCACTTGTACTCAATTGGTATAGCACATGGATATGGGCACTTGGAATGCGTCATTTACTCAGATTTGTATTCATGCTTTTTGTGATTTTGTGGATGGGATATGATAAGCATGTGCTCAAAAAGATTTTAATTTTTGGCGCAGCAATGATAAGTCTTGAGGTTTTCTTTGGGCTAATCCAATATTTATCAGGAGGCTATCTAGATAGATTTTTATTTTCATCCAGAGCAGTAACTATAGGAAACGCTGCAATTTTGGCAGGACTTGATCAGTTTTGGGTACAAGGAAGTCGTGTATTTGCTACTATGGGACGCTATGATAGATTGGGAAGTTTTGTAGTTATTGGTCTTTTGATGATGTTTCCTTTTCTTTTTTCAATTAAGCGTGAGAAAGAAAAGATACTATATTTTCTCATGGCATTTTTAGGTCTTATTGTTTTATACCTTACTCAGTCTCGTGCGAGTTGGATAGCCGCATTTATGGGTTTTGTAACAGTAGGAGCTATCCTTAGAAGAGATAAACGAGTAATGGCAGTGATGGGTCTCTTTGTCGCAATAGTTGTAGTGTATCTTGTAGGATTTGCAATAATTAATACAAACGTGTTGTCTATTAGTGATAAACCAAATCAGACTTTGGCTGAGCGTATGTTTGAATCGTTTAGTTTTCAGGGTTGGCGAGATAGTTATGATGGATATGGAAGAATATTTTTTATTATAAATACACCACGCATGGTAGTGTCACAGCATCCATTTTTTGGTGTAGGTCCTGGACAATATGGTGGGGGAGTTGCATCAGCATTATTACATACAGATGTTTATGACAGATTACATTTACCGTTCGGTATACAAAATATTTATGGTCAAATTGATAATAATTGGTTAAGTATTTGGGGTGAAGTAGGAACTCTTGGTTTGATAATGTGGATAGGTTTTTTTGTAACCATTATAAAAATGTCGTGCCATGTGAGGAAAAATTCAGATAATTCATTTGAAAAATTAATTGCAGAAGGGCTTGTAGGATTGACGGTTGGTATGATGGCTATTGGATTTTTTGGCCCGTATTATGAATTTAGATCACTCATGTTTTATTATTGGACGATTGTAGGAATTGTAGCACTTATGTGGCATCATGAAAGGAACAAAGGAAATATTTTAAATGCAGAATAATTAAGATAAAACAGGATATTATTAGTGAATATTTTTATGTCTAAAAAAGTTCAACAACCTGTAGATTGCGTGCTTGGTATTACATACAATTGTAATGCACGTTGTGTAATGTGTGATATTTGGAAGATTAAAGATTTTCCAGAGTTACCTGTTGAAGAATATAGTAAGTTACCATCAAACCTGCGTGATATAAATATTTCAGGAGGTGAACCATTTTTGCGTAAAGATATTGCAGATATTATTAAGGTAGTTCAAAAGGCTGCACCAAAGGCTCGTATGGTAATTTCTACCAATGGATTTATGCCTGAACTTATTGAGCGTCAGATGAAAAAGATACTAAAAATTAAACCAGATATTGGTGTTGCTGTTTCAGTAGACGGGTATGGTAAGATGCACGAAGAGATCAGACGTATACCAAATGCTTGGGAAAAGGTTACAGAGACAATAGAGCGCCTTCAGGGTCTTGGTATGACAAATCTTCGCATGGCGTTCACCATCTTGCCACAAAATATAAAAGATTTTGGTAAGGTGTATGATGAGACACAGAAGCGAGGAATTCAGTTTACACATGCCTTTGCGCAAAGTTCAGAACATTATTTTGGTGGAGCAACACATGATGGTAATAAACCAAATTTAAAAGAACTTAAGAAACAATATTTGCATGTGATTAATCATGAATTAAAATCATGGCACCCAAAGAAATGGGTGAGAGCATTTTTTTCTCATGGACTTTATAAATTTAGTATTGAAAAAAAACAAGTATTAAATAATGATCCAGGTACAAAGTTTTTTTACCTTGATCCACGTGGTGTTGTGTATCCTTCCGTTGTTCACAATTATCCAATGGGCAATATTTTGAATTATGATACATGGGATGACCTTTGGTATGGGTGGCGTGCATATGAAGCACGAAATAAAGTTAGCACAATTGGACAACCAGCTTGGATGATATGTACAGCTCGTAGCGCAATAAAGAAAAATCCACACAAAGTAGCGTGTTGGGTATTTAAGAATAAAATTGGGGGAATGAGAGATTTATAAATATGAATGTTAAACGATTTAAAAAATATAGTGTTCTAGCTTTGAAAAAAATAATCAATCATATTCGGACTGAGATTTTTTTGCGTACAGGAAAGTGGATGCCACGTCCAATGAAAATATATTATTTGCTTACAAACAAATGTAATTATAAATGTATCATGTGCCCGCAATGGGAATGTGGCATAAAAGAGAATCCAAAGGACTATATTGGTGAGGATGAGATGAAACGTATTATTGATGAAGCATCTCGTATGGGGATTTATGAATTTGGTGTTTCAGGTGGTGAGACGCTTATTTATCATAAGAAGATGTTTAACCTTCTTGAATACGCAAACAAAAAAGGTCTTTATACTCATTTTGTTACTAATGGAGCTTTGCTTTCAAAGGACTATATTCAAAAATATAATGACATGGGTGGTGGACACATATCTTTATCAATTGATGCGATAGGGGATAAACACGATGAACTTCGTGGTATGCCAGGAGCATATGGTGCTATTGAAAATGTCCTTAAAATTTTTAAAGAAAATTCGTTTCCAAATATTTTACTTAAGATCAACACAGTATTGTCAGGTGGTAATTTTGATTATATTATTGATGTATTAAAACTTGCTATTGAAAATAATTCAGTAATATTTGTACAGCCCTACGATGTGTATGATTATGATAAGAAGTTGGATTCAGACGAAAAAGAAGAAAAATTTTCATTGTGGGTAAAAAAAGAACAGCAAGAAAAATTGAAACAAGTAATAGACAAAATGATTGAATTAAAAAAGAAACATCCACAAATTATTTTAAATGAAGAAAAGCATATACGAGCAATGTATGGTTACTTTGTAAAATGCAAAGTAGACCAAACATGTTTTGCAGGTATGGATAATGTAAGTATTATGCCAAATGGCAAAGTTTCATTTTGTAAGTACGGTGAATATTCTGATCTAAAAGAACAAAGTTTGAAAGAATTTTTAAATAGTAAAAAAAGAAAAGAAGTGGTGAGAGACAGTTTGAAATGCAAGCATGGATGTTTGTTGTCTTGCATGTTTCGCCCATCTTTGGGTGAGATGCTTACCAGCGGACCAAAGCAATTTTTGAAATTAGTCAAAAGTAAATAAGTATGAAAATAGTACTTGTAAATAAATATTGGTATATGCGCGGAGGCTCAGAGAGAGTTGTCTTTGCAACGAAAAAATTACTCGAAAGTGCTGGTCACAAAGTAGAGATTTTTGGTCTGAAGCATCCTGAAAATATAATAGAAAACAATTATTTTATTGATCACATTAGTTACTCAGGAGCAAAAGGCCTGAACAAATTACGCATGGCATGCAAATCAATATATAACAAAGATGCAAAAAATAAATTTGAAAAGTTACTTATAGATTTTAAACCAGATGTAGTTCATTTTCATAATATTTATCATCAGCTTTCTTTTTCTCTTCTGGACGTAGTGCGACAAAGAAATATACCATCAGTCATGACACTGCATGATTACAAAATGATTAGCCCAAATTATAATATGTTCCATCATGGTAAAATAGATGAGACATGTTGTGGTAAAAAATATTATAAGTGTATACTGAATAATTGTATGGAAAACATGGGAGAGAGCATTGTGGCAACCTTAGAAGCATGTATGCGTAAGTGGAAAAAATATTCAGATGTAATTGATGCATATATTGCACCAAGTGAATTTGTACGAGAAAAACATATTGCACATGGTATCAATAAAGCACATATATCTACCGTAGCAAATCCTGTAGATGAAGTAGATATTTCTTCTTCTGAGAAAGATGGCGGATATGTATTATTTTTTGGTAGACTGTCAGCAGAAAAAGGGCTTGATGTGTTACTTGATGCTTCAAAACAGATTCCAGATATACTAATCAAGATTGTGGGCACAGGGCCTATGGAGAGTATTTTAAAATCTAGAATCAGAGATGAGCAGTTGAATAATGTAGAGCTTCTAGGATTCAAACAAGACAAAGATCTTGATAAACTTATATCTCATGCCCAATTAGTCGTAGCACCATCTGTTTGGTATGAGGTATTGGGGCTTAGTATTTTAGAGGCAAAATTAGCTGGAAAAGTTGTTGTAGGAAGTGAAATAGGAGCTATACCAGAATCATTACCATCTGAATTATTATGCAAACCAAGTGACAGTGGTGACCTTGCTCAGAAGATGCAGACATGGTATGGTGCACCATTTGAAAAAATAAATAGTCTTGGAAAACAATTTCGCAAAGAAGTACAAGAAAAACATAATCCAAAAAAATATCTAGATGAAATACTTAGTACTTATGAAAGGATATCCAAATAAATATACATTTTTTGTAGTAGCGCTTGCAATGCTATTTTTTGCATTGCCTGTTTTTGCTAAGCCTGCTCCTATGTTGGCAAATTATTATTTAGATGTATTACAGAATAATAGTAGTTTTATTTCTAATATGGCACGATATGATGTGCTAGTACTTACTCCTACTCAAATTGCTGCACGCGGCAGTGTAGTCAGTGCAATAAGGAAAAAAAATCCAGACATTATAATTTTGGCATATGTGCCGTCTCAGAGTTACAATTACATATATTCTTCTAATGACATATTGTTTAAAAACATGAACGTACAAGATTCATGGTGGCTTCGTGATAGTAGTGGAAAACAAATTTCAACATGGAATGGAATTTATAATACAAACATGGATCATGGTTGGAGTAGATATTTGGTAGAATTTTGTAATAATTATATTACATCTCTTGACCATGTTGATGGTATATTTTTTGATATGGTTTCAGAAAATATTTCGTGGGCAAATGGTGGGAATGTAGATATGAATGGTGATGGAAATAAAGATAGCGCAAATCAGGCTGATGCTCTATGGCGTGAGCGAACACAATATTTACTCAAGTATTCTGAAGATAATTTGAACACAGATTATATTATAATTAATGGTAGTTCGCATGCAGACTTTCAAAAATATGTGAATGGGCGCATGTTTGAGACATTTCCTACGCCGTGGGAAAACGATGGTGCATGGTCCACTATTATGAATAATCTTGTGCGTATTAAAAAAGATAATATTAAACCTAACTTATTTATTTTTAATAGTAATACAAATAATACCGGAAACAGTAGTGATTACAAGACTATGAGATTTGGTATTACAAGTAGTCTGTTGGAAGATGATGTGTATTCTTCTTTTGATTATGGAGATGAGAGCCATGGACAGACATGGTGGTATGATGAATATGATGTTGATTTGGGTAACCCTATTTCAAAATCAAGCTCGAAACAATCGCATAGCATTTATAAGGAAGATGTATGGCGTCGTAATTTTGAAAATGGTATTTCAATTGTAAATAGTACAAATAATAAACAAACAATAGATTTGGGTGGTGAATACGAAAAAATTCATGGGTCACAAGATTCACAAACAAATGACGGGGCTATTGTTTCAGAAGTTTCTATACCAGGAGAAGATGGACTTCTACTACTCAAGACGTTTGAAACATTAAACGATTTGGTATTTACCAACGGTGCCTTTTTACGTTTTTTCCGCACAGATGGATCGCGTGTACGTAATGGTTTTTTTGTATTTGAAGATGGAGAAAAAGGTGGAGTGCAGATTGCTCATATTGATATTGATAATAATGGTAAACGTGATTTGGTGGTAGCTCGTCGGAATAAAATAATGGCATGGCGTGATGACGGTCAGCTTTATCTAAAAGTATATCCATACGGCGGTCGTTATACTGGAAATCTTGTTTTGGCTGTAGGAGATCTCAATGGAGATAGAAAAATGGAAATATATGTAGCCCCTACAGAAGGCCATGCAGAGCCTATACGTGTATACACACGGTATGGTAGGAAGATGCGCAAAGATTTCTATCCATTTGGAACAGGTTATACAGGAGGTTATACAATGGCTATTGGAGACACAGATCCTGTAATAAATAGCAATCAATTATTTATAGGGAGTCTCAGCGGCAGACCAGTGGTCTCAGTTTTTTCATATAGATTTGATCAATTATACAAATGGGATGCATTTGAGTCATGGTTTACTGGAGGAGTCTACGTAGCAGCAGGAGACGTAGATGGGGATGGAATTGATGAGGTTGTCACAGGAAAAGGTGTTGGTGGTAAACCTCTTGTAAAAATATTTGATATTACAGGGAAGCTCAAATATCCAGAGTTTAGCGCATACTCAAGTTTTGGAAATCCAGGAATAGATGTACGTGTAGTTGATGTGGACTTTGATGGAAGGGAAGATATAGTAGGAGTGAGTGAAGGCGCATTCTAAAGTCTTAATTTTTTAGAAAATAAAAACCACTCTATTTCTAGAGTGGTTTTTTAATCTACGTTATCTTTTACACTGGCAACTGACTAAGTCGCGCAGTTCTTTTTGCTTGTCTTTTTGTAGGTACTGCATACACTTTTTCTACTTGTGGTGCAATAATATTCCAAGCATATTCTTCTTCAATTGTTTCTAAATTCTTTTTACCCATAGCAGATCTCTGTTCTGCTGAAGTGTTCAAGAATTCATCCATACATCTTTCAATTGAGTCTACGTCATTCTCATAAAAGAGTGCTCGTGGATTATTGATAAGTTCCAAGTGTTCTGGAATAGTTGATACAAGAACTGGCTTATTATAGCTCATAGCTTGAAGCACTGTAATAGGAAGCCCTTCGTTGAGAGATGGGTGTACAAGTGTAAGTGCATTTTTGTAGAGTTGTTCGAGCATATCACCTGATTGAAAGTCAGTAAATACAATATCATTTACATTACTTGCTTGAAGGTGAAGTTGTTTTACATATTCATTTGTATATACTTCGCCACCAACAATTGCAAGTTTAAGATTTTTTATTTTTGGATCGTCAGCATTATGAGCTTTCAAGTTGTGAAATGCTTCAATAAGCAAGTGAGCACCTTTGTGAGGTACAAGACGTGAAACCATTACAAGATAATTATCTTTTTCAAGACCAAATTTATCAATAAGGTTGTTCCCAATTTCATATTCAGGAATATATACACCATTTGGAATATATGCGGTATCTTTTCCGAATTCATTTACACAATATTTTTGAAGACTTTGAGACACTGTAATTGTTTCATGTGCAAAAGTACATGCCGCACGTTCACCAAGACGCAAGAAAAATTTTGCGATCATATTCCATTTTTGATGATAACGATCAATAGAATGGAATGTAATTATAATTTTTGCACGTGGTTTAAGAATGCGAGGGATCCAAGAAAGTAGAGAAGGTCCAACACCGTGATAATGAATAACATCATAATCTTGGAAGAGTGCATGTATAGTCGAAGTAAATGTGTGAGTAATTGCATCCAAATGTTTGGTATGAAGTGATGGGGTGAATGCAATATTCACTCCATTTACATCCTTTTTTAATATTTCTGGATACCATTTTCTACTATAAGCAATCACTTCATGACCAATTTCAACAAGACGTACCGAAAGATCATGTACGTGTCGTTCCACGCCACCGTAGTGGGCTGGCATTCCTTTTTGTCCGATCATTGCGATCTTCATAGCTGAAATTAAGATGTTTTGGCCTTATTTAGCCAAAAAGGATGATTTAAATATAACAGACAAGTATAACATAAATTTGTTGATTTGTCAAGGTATTTATAAGGTATTTTGAATACAAAAAAAGCGCTAATTTTAGCGCTTTTTTATAGTATTTTGTGATTAATGTACGATAACACCTTTTTGCTTGCCAATAGTGTCAGTGGGTATAGAAGTATCTAGGTTGGTTGATGAATGGGCTATAGGTACACCAATGTAGCCATCTTGCCCAGATATACTTATATTTTCAAGTAATATTGGTGATGTTCCTATCCGCGAGCTTATCGGGGTTATCGCAAGTTCAAAATATACTCCAGCAGTAGTGTGCTCTGGCAGACTTGAAAGTGACCAAGAAACACGCCTATTTGCAGAATTAAAGGAGATTTGGGCTCCATGAGTCACGCTTGTTTTTCCAGTCCAAGATACATAATTTGGTAGCTTAGCAGAAAATACAATATTATCTGCGCGACTTGTGGAATTAGTTATCTGAGCCATGGCCCAATATTTTGTTTCTTTTCCTACTTGTAGAGGAAGAGGTCCTCGCCCAAGTTGGTCACCTTCGTTTGTGTAATATCTAAGCTCGGTATTAAATAATAACTGAGTACCAATTGCAATTCGTGATGAGTCTGTGCTTGTTTCATACAAAGCTTTAGAAAGACCAGGAACATTACCTGAAATGGTTGGTGAGAGAAATAATTCTAGATCCGTACCTCCGGTAGGAGAGTACTTAATTGGTACAAGTAATGATAAATTTACTAATCCACCTGGGTTGATTTGGGATAAGTCTGGTATATTTTTTTGTGAAATAGTTACCACGTTGTTTGATAGTGAACCACCATTTAGATTAATAAACTTGGTTGTATTAATAATCGACGTAGGTAATGGAATATCAAGAGTTAGATTTGATAAAGATACATTGCTGTCATTGCGTATTTGCAGTGATAAAACAGGTATTTCATTTGGTCTAGCAAAATCTATTTCATTATTCCATGAAGTTTGAATTTCGAGATGAGGATATACAATATTAAATTCATGAGAAGATGTTTTTTGAGATATGGCTTGATTGTTTATATCCACTGTTGGGGTAATATTTAATTCAAGTATTTCTTGTTTTGAAGGTAGGTTTACATGAAGTATACCATTTAGTTTTGTTGATTCTTCCGGTTTGAGTTTTTCTATATACCATGAATTATCTTCTACTAAACCCTTGAGTGTTTTGGGGTCTGATAATGTTACTCCAGTAGGGAATAAGAGAGGTATTTTAATATTATTTAGGTCTATATCTCCATTATTTATGATATCAAGGGTAATAGGCAGAGAAATATTATTTGTTATTTTGTCAGCAAGTTCAATGTTCATTTCTAGTACTGAACCACGTAATATAGAAATATGAGGGCTTATCTTTTGTTCTTGTTTTTTTCTTCCTTCCTGAGTGTAGGAAAGAGTTGCAAGTAGTGGGTTTTCAATATCAGGGGTTCCATAAAACCAACCCGAGATAGAAAATTGTCCGCCATAGGTAGGCTTTATATTTTTAAGGGTAAATATGTTATTATCAAAATCAAACAAGTCTTCCGGTATTACGCTGTCTATTATAAAATTTTGTGGCAAGATTACATCCAAAACAGGTGAGTTGAGAGTCGTGTTACTGTCATTTCTATAGTTAATGGTATATGTAGTGTATTCTCCACTCAAGATTCGTTCGTGAGTTGGGCGTACTGATAGATACACAAGGTCTGTTACACTTGGGTCGTACATCAACCAAGACAAAGATCCTGCAAGTAATATAATCATTGAAAAGAGTAGGGTAACATCAAATATAAAAAGTTTACGTGCATGCATGAACTTCAAATGATACTTCTTTTTGTAGTGCATCTCTAGATAATGAATAGGGGATGATATGAATGCAAAAAACCACTTGTGTGGGGCATGTAACAAATGATGCTTAGATAAGTATTCTTCGACAAATTTCATATGTGTATATTATACATGAGAAGTAAGGATTAAGGAATAAGAATACAAGTTAGCAAGTAACTAGTTTACTAGTAAACTAGTTACTTGCTAACTCTATGTATCCAATAAAAAAACCACCTTGCGTTGGTAGTTTATGTTTTTATTTATCATTCCTTAATCCTTGTATCTTTCTTTACACTTTTTGTACTTGGAGAGTATAAGGTGTTTTTTATTTTCCACTTATCCACATACTGCCCAATACCGAATTTTTCTGATTTATTCTTCACAGTTGTCTTTTTTTGAGACCATTTTACTAAACTCTCGAAATTTATCTTATATCTACCAGCAACTACCACATAAGTAATTTCCTGGTTTTTTATAGCTCTACGGATAGTTTGTGGATTTACCCCAAATAAACGCGCTGCTTCTGATATAGAAACACGAACAATCTCTTTTTGGTCTCCAGTGGGTTGTGGAATTATGTTATCCATAGTGATTTTTGTATAGAGTAATATTAACAAATGGGACTATACTTGTCAAGTATTGGTGATTTACTAAGTTTTTATTAATCTTATTTAAAAATAGATGTAGGTAATGCTTTATTTGTATATAATATTGTATACAAAGATAAGGTCTATAGGGCTTTACAAATAGAGAAGTATATGCTAATCTATACAATTATATATAAAAGTATATAGTAGTTTATACAAAGTAGTAACTTGTAATTTTTAATTAGTAGCTAGTTAGAAATTATACTAGTCACACATTACAAGTAACTAGTTACTAGTTACTAGTTACTAACTAACAATAGGTGGATAATTTGTTTGTGTATAGCAAATTTCTGTGTTATACTTTTTGCCGTCATACGACTACTATAAACAGTAAATACGATGACTAAAATATAAGCCATACAGTAAAAACCCGTATCTTAATGCCAAATTCCTTTTGTTACAGGGATCATTGTTCTACTACGGGCTTTTTCTTGTTACTACAACTAGTTACTAGTTACTAGTTACTAGCCACTAGTGTACTAGAACAGGTGTAACACTTTTTTATTTCTTACGTCTTCTATTATGAAGGCCAAATATCGTGAAAAATTACTTGTACACAAGGTACAAGAAAATAAAGATAACGAGGCCTTCGGCGAACTCTATGATCTTTATATAGAAAAAATATATCGATTTGTATTTATAAAGCTTTCCAATAAAGAAGAGGCAGAGGATATAACGAGTGATGTCTTTCTAAAGACTTGGAATTATTTGATAGCGGATAAAAAGCAATTGGAAATAAAAAGTTTCAGTGGGCTTATATATCGCATAGCACGTAACACATTGGTAGACTTTTTCAGACATAAAAGTGTAAGACGTGAGTATGGTATTGAAACATTAGAAGATATAGGCGAAGATAGTGAATTGATAGAAAAGATCGATGTAAAACATGAAGTGGATAATATAATGCATGTACTTAAGAAAATGAAACGTGAATATCAAGAAATTATTTTACTTAGATACATAGAAGAGTTGAGTATCGCAGAGATAGCAGAAATTTTAGAAAAAAGAAAAACAAATGTTCGTGTGACACTTCACCGTGCATTGAAAATTTTAAAAGAATTACTTTCTAAGGAGGCAAGTCGTTTATGAGAGAACTCAAACGACAATTAAAAGAAGTTCGAAAAAAGACAGGTCTGGTAAATCCAGATCGTTCTTGGGTTTTGGAAAATAAACAAAGACTTTTTGATCAGATTTCTAATACTACTGTTGTTGTTGAAAAAGAAAAGAAACAGAAAACTCCAGAAAATATGCAATATGCATGGCTTAGTTTTACACGTAAGGCAAAAGTATTTTTACCACAAAACATGGCCACTTTGGCACGACCTCTTGCAACAGCAGTGCTTGCACTTATGCTTACGACTGGTGGTTGGGTTGCTAGCGCATATGCTGAACCAGGAGATGTGTTCTGGGGAACAAAAGAAGCATTTGGTGCTGTTGTAGAGCAGGGCCGCCTTGCTTTTACGCCAGACAATGAAGAGGCTTCACTCCATCTTGAATTTGCAAGCAAGAGAGCAAAAATATTGCAACAAGTGGTAGATATAGAAAATATCGATCCAGTAAAAAAGAAAAAAATGGTACAAAAGGCTGTGGAAGATGTTGAGAAGAAGCTTGCGTCAGCAGACGAGAGCTTGCAAAATTCAACTCCTGAAAAAGCATCGGGAATGGTGAAAGACGTTTCTCTAAAGACAAAAGAAATTTCAAAAACTTTAAAAGAAACAGCAGATAAAGTTGAGGCCGAAGATAGTGAATTTGCAAAAGATATAAATAAAACAGCAACTGAATCAACAAAAAAGAGTCTTGAGATGGTTGAAACTGTGGTTCAAAAGAAAACAGAAGCACAGCTTGAAATATCTGAAGATGAAAAAAATGTTATTAAAGAGCATATCGATGGTGTGGTAGAGGATTTGAAAGAAGATGTTGAAGAGGCTCAAACTCAAGCAGAAGAATTGACTGAAGGAGTTGAATCAGGAATTATAAATGAACACGAGCTTGTCACTTCCACTGCAATTATGGTGGTAGAAGACGAGGTGGTTGAGGGTGATACATCAACAAGCACTTCTGAAAATTCTGAAATCGAAGTAATTGTAGAAGATTCTTTATCAACAAGCACTCCTGAAATCGATAATAAAGATAATGAAGAAGCAGGGGATGCAAATGAAGGCCTTATGGAATCAGGTGAAAAAGTAAAAAATGTGGTTCAGTTGATCGACGATGCTGTTGATTCGTTTGATGGAGATGTGGAAGATGTGGATGTGCTCGTAGAAGAAAATCTGCTCGAAGCAATCCAAAAAACACAAGAACTTAATGATTCTGTAGAAAAAGCGATTGAGGATGTTGGCAAAACTATTGAAGAGTTTTTACCACAAATTAGTAATAGTGGTTTGAGAGATGGTGAGACACAAAAAGTAGAAAATATTGAAGAGTAATAAAATAAGTGATTATTCATTTTATTCATTAATTTAATTAAGTCCACGCCCTGTCACGTAAAATCGTCTACGCGATCACGTGATATACATACTGTACGGCCATGGTCTCTCAGGAGATTTTTCTGAGAGGTCAAATGCCATACAGTATCGCCACGTAAAATCGTTTATACGATCACGTGGCAAGGGCAATATCTGACTGTGGCCAGTCGGATATCTCTCATCCCGGTTTATTATCGGGAGATCCCACTTGACCAAAAGGTCGGGTCTCGCAAGAGGCGTCAAAGTGGTTATTAATTCCGCCTTATTGCGTTGACGTTCTAGTTCTAAACTCGGAATGCGCATCGTAATAAGACAAAGGTTATTTATGACAGATGTATTTAAATTCGGTAAAAAACTCTTTACATTTTCTGTTGTTGCAGTAACAATCGTATGGAGCATGGGCCTTGCAGCTCTTGTCCCTGCTACTGCTTACGCTGAAACTTGTGTAGAGCTTGAAGCCGGAGATTTGTTTAAAGTTCCTGGTGGCGCTGCCGTTTATATGGTTACCGCTGACATGGACTCTATGTATTTCCCAAGTGAGGAAATATTTGAAAGTTGGAATCTCGATTTCGGTGACGTTACTGAGATTGCAAACACATGTTTTGACATGTACGAGCAAGCAACCCCAGCTGGCGTAAGTTATCGCCCTGGTACTTACTTACTCAAACGTGTTGAATCTCCTTCAATCTACGTTGTATTGTCTGGCAATCAACGTCAGAAGGTAGAAAGCCCATCAGCTCTTGCAGCTCTTTACGGTGATAACTGGGGCGTACTTGTACGTGATATCCCATCATATTACTGGAGCAACTATGTAGCTGCTGAAGGCGAACTTACTTCAGCTGTACCACACGATGGTATGATTGTACGTAAGACAGGTGAAACTACTGTTTATCAAGTCATGGACGGTATGCTATATGAGGTCACTGGCCTCGAAGCTGCTGGTATGATGGATTTCGGTGGTGTTAAAGGTTATGAAGTTGCAGATCTTGGTGGTCTTGCTGTTGCTGCTACTACAGTAACTGTTACAAGTATCTTCGAAGATCCTACACAACTTGGTAACATGCCTGATACTCCAATTGCTACAGGTGGTGATGTTATGGTTAGTTTGAGTGCAAATACTCCAGCTGCTGGTGACATCCTATCTGATTCTTTAGCAAATGAATATCCACAAGGTAATATTTCTTTCACCACAGTAAACTTTAAAGCTGGTAGTGATGATGCTGTAGTTAAGACAGTTAAATTCACTCGTTCTGGCATTTCTAGTGATACTGATCTTGGTAGTTTGTATCTCTATGATGGTGATACAAAACTTGCTGAGTACAACAGTTTCAACAGCAAGGTAGTTACATTTACCAACAATAGTGGACTTTTCACTGTTCCTGCTGGCACAACTAAATCTATCACTCTTCGTGGTGATTTGGTACGTAGTGATCCTTCTGTGCTTTCTGGAAAGAAAATTGCATTTGGTATTGTTTCTAGTGATCATGTAGTAGTAGACGGTGGTGTTGTTACAGGTTCATTCCCTGCTACAGGTAATGTAATGACAACTACTGCTGTTGCTGATCTTGGTCATGTATATCTAACAAGTTATACAACATTCCCAGCTACTGTAAAAGCTGATGAAGCTAACAAAGAGTTCTGGAGAATGACTATGACTGCTGACGCACAAGACATGGAAGTTCGTTACCTCAAACTTACCATGGTAGGTACTATTGCTGTTACTGACGTTGCAAACCTTAGACTTGAGTCTAATGGTGTGCAAGTTGGTAGTGCTATGGATCTTTCAAGTAACAATACTGTTATCTTTGATCTTGGTAGCGATCCTATCGCTATCCCAGCTGGTCAAAGTCGTGTTGTTGTCCTTCGTGGTGACATGATGGGCGGATCAGGACGTGCTATGAAATACAGTATCCAACGTATCTCAGATATTGTTGCATATGATATGGAATATCTTGTTCCTGTAAGCGTTGCAAAAGATGCATTAACTACAGCATTTAGTCTTATCCAACCTGAAACAGGCGATGGAACAAATGTTGACAGTGGTACATTGACCGTAGGTCTTGCTACTGAATCACCAACAGGAAATATTCCTGACGGCGGTACAAATGTAGAGTTTGCTAACTTTACATTCGAAGCTACAGGTGAAAATGTAAAAGTTGATAACCTTGTAGTTAGTTGTAATGGTAGTGATGCTACTGACTATGTAGACAATTTGAAACTTCTTTTGAATGGTACACAGGTCGGTACAACTGACACCACACTTTTGTGTGATGACGCTGCTACAGATTCAACTACATTTACATTTGGTAACACATTTATAGTTCCTGCAGGTACTCTTGCAAACTTAAAGGTTGTTGCTGATACTAATGATACTACTGTTGCTGCAGACGCTACATTTGCTATGGATCTTGTTGCTGGTTCTAGTAATGCACAAGGTCAAACAACTATGACTGCTCTTAGCACTACTGCTGAGACAGGTCGTACGCTAACAGTAAAATCAGGTGTTGTCTCTATTGCTGAGAATGCATCATTTGGTGATAAGACTTCTACAAATCCAACTGGTACAGTAAATGCAAAAGAAGTACAAGTTGCTTCATTTACTATTACTGCTGGATCTGCTGAGGCTGCAGATGTAACACAAATTCAGTTATCAGATAATACTACAGGTCAATCTGCTAATTATCAGAATTTGAAGATTAAAAATGGTGATACTCAGATTGGTTCAACTATTAATAGTTTGAACTCTTCTGCAAGTACATACTCATTTACACCTGCTACTGCTATTCGTATCGAATCAGGTCAGCAGTATGTAGTAGATGTATATGCAGATATTAAGAGTAGTGCTACTGAAGCAGGTAATGTTGCTTACGCACCTTTTAACTACAATACAAATGCTATTACAGCTACAGGTGTATTGACAAATTCAAGTGCAAACTCAAGTAACAGTGAAACTGCAATGCAAGAGCAATATATTGCTTCAAATGGTAACCTTACAGTTACTGTTGATGGTGATACTGCTAATGCAGCACAATTGGTACTTGGTTCATTACAGCAAGAGCTTGGAACATTCAAGCTTGAAGCTGATGCTGCTGAAGATATCAATGTAACTGATCTTGTAGTCTCTGTATCTACTACTGATACTGAACAGGGTACACTTCAGAATTTGACAATGTATATTGATGGCGAAGCATATGGTCCAACTGTTAATCTTCCACTAGCTGTAAGTACAGGAACTTACTGGAATGCAAGTTTCAGTGGTCTTGATCTCACAGTACCTAGAAGTAAAAATGTATTGATCACTATAAAAGCTGATCTAACTACATTTGACAATGGTGGTGATGCTGACGGTAGATTCCATGCTGCAATGGTATACAATATTGGTTCAGGAAGTGAACCTATTACAGCTACTGGTAATTCCTCAGGAGCAAGTATTACAGGAGTAGACCTCTATCTTGGGGCTGCTACTGATGCTGATCAAGTAGGTAATGAAATGATTACTTACAAGACATTGCTTTCTGTTGCATTTGCCGCAGATAGTCCATCAGGATCTGCTACTGGCGGAACTGATTCTATCGTTGCTAAATTCGTTGTAAGTAACTCAACTAATGTAGGAAGTTATTCTGCAACTCTTGAGAACTTCAATCTTACTATTGGTAACACAGGTGTTTCTGCTACTGCTGCACGTACATTGGATATCTATAAGAATTCAGTTAGTACAGCAAATTCAGTTGCATCTACCGACTGGGGAACTGCTCACATGAACTTAGCTGACACAGTTATTTCTGAAGCAGGCTTTACAGACATTAGCATTTCTGCTGGTGGTTCTGTAACACTTATCGTAGAACTTGATACTAATGATGCAGGTTCTGATGATAAATTATCTTTCAACGTAAACGCAAGTGATGTACAATGGACCGATGGTTCTACAGCTGCGGCTGACATTACTTCAGTTGACGGATTGCCTCTTACTGCTAAGACTCTTACATACTAATCGTTTTCGACTAGTATAGTACGGGCTTAGTTCGTATCGAAAAACCCCTCATTTGAGGGGTTTTTTGTTTTTTAAGATAATATTTGTTAGCATTATTTTTTCTTGAATAAGCACCAAATATCTGCTATACTTTCATAGTTATATGGCATTATATAAGATAGAAAAATTACCAAAATACATACGATTTGGCGTGTATATACTCATGACCTTTCCTTTGTGGTATACGTCGAGCACAATGTATCCAGCACATTTTGGCAAAACAGTGCTTTTTCAGATTGGTATTGAAATTCTTTTGATACTAATGTTTTATTATCTCTTGAAGAGTCATAAGCGTTTATTTCATTTTAGACTGCTTGATTGGCTGATACTTGGTTTTTTCATTTCTCTTTTTATAGCGTCAGTTTTTGGGGTGGATTTTACGAGGAGTTTTTGGGGATATCAATCTAGGGCGCAAGGTCTGTTTACATTACTGCATTTTTTTGGTCTCTATGTTCTTTTGCGTCAATTCTTTGGTAAACAAAAATATTGGAAGATTTTATTACATTCCATTGTAGGAGTTGGAGTGCTTTCTTCACTAGTTGCATGGATTGGCCCATACATGGCTGTTTTTGATGGGGTGATTATAGAGAGTTCTAGGCTTAGTGGACTTGTGACTAACCCGATCTTCTTTGCTGCATATCTTATTATTCCTACTTTTTTTTCCTTCCTGCTTGCCATGCAAGAGAATGATAATAAATATAAGAGTTTGTTATTTTTTTCTGGATTAGTTCTTCTTGCTACATTAATGGCCACACAAGTTAGGGGAGTTTTAGTAGCACTTATTTTTTCTATTGTTATATTTTGGTTTGGCTATTTATTTATAGAGAAATCAAAAAAAATAAGAACTATAATGTTGTCAATTGGTATTGTTTTGGTTTGTCTGGGAGTAAGTTTGTATTTTTTCAATATATATTCAGACACACTTTACAACAATGCACCTAAAGTTTCTAGGATTTTGGATATATCACTCAACACCGGGACAGGAAGGACTCGTTTGATGGCATGGGATATTGCATATGAGGGTTTCAAGGATAGGCCTGTTTTTGGGTGGGGGCCAGAAAATTACCAAAATATTTTTGATATTTATTATAATCCTGATTTTTTGGAATTTTCTCTTGAGGAGACTCTCTGGGACAAACCACATAATTATGTAATGGAGTTATTATCAACTGGTGGAATTGTTACCACTGTGTTTTATTTAGCCATTTTAATTTCTTTACTTGGATATTTAATTAGTTTAATTAAAAAGTCTTCCAGTAAAAATCAAAAGATAATATATTTAATTATTATTACAGCTATACTATTCTATCTTGTTCAAAATCTTTTTGGCATAGAAACATCGTACTCTTATCAATTATGGTTTGTGTTAATGGCTTATATAATGTTTGAATATATTTCCAAAAAAGAGCAAGAAGTGACTGACAAGACATATTTTTATAAAAAAAGTGCGCCAATATTTTTAATTATTTTTTTTATTATTACACCCATCTTTTTGTTTCAAAATATAAATATGTACAGAGCGTCTATATATATGGGTAATGCACGAGATGCTGCAGTAGTCGGTGATGCAAATTTGTGGGTCACGCAAGCTAAGTCAGTTTTAGATGTGCCCACTCCATTTTTATGGGAGCAGGGTATATTTTTGGTTCAAGATATTTCCTTATTAAGCGAACAAAGGGTTTTAAGTAAGGATATCCTACAAGAAGTTGAAGATTCTTTAGTTAATATATTTTTAAGTTATCTAAATAGTGTTCCAGATTCATTTAGGATTAATTTATTTTTTGGTGAGTTTTATGCATTTATGGGCGAGTATGTAGATCTTTCTTATATGGAAAAATCTGACGAATATATGATAAAGGCACAAAGTATAAGCCCACTAAATCAGCGTGTATCATTTTTGTTATCAAAAAATTATTTGTTAGAAGGTGAGATCAATGAGGCTTTGAGTATTTTGTATGAACTTGTTTTAACGTACCCCACTTCTTTTGAAGTACATTGGTTTTATGGTCTAATGTTGGTTGAGGCAGGTGATCTTGATAATGGGATTATAGAATTAGAAAAGGGGTCTGGGTTTGGTTTTAGACATTCAGGTAATATTGAATTTATGATAGATTTGTATGCTAAACAAGGGGATTATGATAAGATAATTCCGTTGTACGAGAATCTTATAAGTGAAGATATAAATAATGGATCTCTATATGCACGCTTGGCTGCGACGTACGCCGTTTTAGGAGACACAAATAATATGATTGAATCCATTAATAGCGCGGTTGAAAAAGATCCAAGTCTGCAGACGGAAGCTAAAATATTTTTAGAACAACAAGGTATTTCATTTTAATTTTTATAATTAATTTATAAATGTATGAAGAAAAATTTTATTTTTGGTTTAGTAAGTCTTCTAGTTGTTATTCTAATGTTTGCGTTTGTATACTTTTTATTTTTCAAAGATAGTGTTAACGACTCAGTAGAGACAAGCGCACTAATTACTGAGTTTGATCAACTAGTGCAAGATAATCCAGAATTACAAAGTTTTGTAGATGAGATTGAGAAATGGGAAAGTAAACAGGCAGAAGATCCAGAAAGAGTAGAAACATTCAATACTCTTGGTATGGCATGGAAAAGTCTGGGAGATAGGACAAAGGATGATAGACATTACGAACGCGCGTTAGAAGTGTATAAGGAGGGGATAGAAAGAACTGATGGTAAAAATACATTGTTTTTGAAAAATGCTGCTGCTATGTCTAAATATTTAAAAAGATATGAAGATGTAGAAGGATTTTATCTGAGTGCTATAGAGGTTGCTCCTGGTGAACAGGCTACTTATATAGAGTTGGCAGAGTTGTATGAATATCAACTTAAGAAAAATTCAGAAGAAATTATTTCACTACTTGACAGTGGAATAGAACGTGCCGTTATTTCTTCTATAATACAAAGTCATAAGCAGAGATATTTAAACAGATCACAAAACAATAATTAATATTATGCGTGAAAAATACTTAGTTTACACAATAAAATTTTTAGCGATTCTTTCTTTCTTCACTCCGCTTCTTGTACCGTATAAACATTTTATATTTCCTTTTATAGTTCCAAAGATTGTGGTTTTGAGATCATTAATTTTATTGATGCTTGGAATATATATATTGTTGTTGGTGACTAATGTGGAGAAATACAAATTAAAATTAAATCCGGTCAATATTGTTGTTGGTTTGTTTTTGGTTAGTTTTGGTGTTTCTACATTTATTGGTCCAGATTGGTATAGGAGTATGTGGGATAATCACGAAAGAATGCTTGGGTTTTTTACTGTTTTTCATTATATATTGTATTATTTTATTCTCAGTTCAGTTTTCAAAGAGTGGAAGGACTGGAGATTTCTTATGCGTGTATTTTTGACTGCAGGAAGCATTGTAATGTTAATAGGATTATGGCAAAAATTTGTTAATCCAGAGGCCCTGCTCAATCGTAATGCTGTGAGAGTCTCTGCAACACTAGGTAATGCCATTTATATGAGTGGTTATGGATTATTTTTGTCTTTTATTGGGGTTTTGTTAGGTCTAAAAGAAAAGAAAAAAAGTTTTTGGCAGTGGTATAGTTTTCTAGGTGCATTCTTAGGTTTCGCAGGAATTTTTTTAGGCGGAACAAGAGGAACTTTTTTGGGACTTATGGCAGGTTTGTTGGTTGTAGTGATAGGCTATATTTTGATGCTTAAGGATCATGCACGTCTTCGTAAGTATCTTATAGGTTTGATAATTGCAGGCATTTTAGTCTTAGGCATTTCTTGGGTATATCGTGATACAGCTTTTATAAATAAGACACCAGTTGTGGGTCGTTTAGTAAATATATCTTTAAGTTCTGGTAGTGCTGAGACACGTCTTATGGCGTGGGAAATAGCTGTTGACGCGTGGAAAGAAAAACCTATAATTGGTTGGGGACCGAATAATTATTATTATGCATTTAATAAATACTATAGATCTGAGTTTCTCGAACATGGGTTTCATGAAACCTGGTTTGATAATGCACATAGTGTAATATTTAATACACTGGCTGTACAAGGTATTTTTGGTATATCATTTTATTTTGGTATGTTTCTCATTCCTATTTATTTATTATGGAGAGATCGTCGTAAACAAATTCACATTGTGATTTTTTCATCTGCATTTTTGGTAGGTCATTTTGTACACAATGCATTTGTTTTTGAAAATCCAACATCCTATCTTTATTTTTTCTTTTTTCTTGCGTTTGTAAATCACACACTCACAATGAGCGATGTTTCTGATACAAAAGATGGCGGGTCCGGTAAAAAAGTAGGACTTCCTATTATGGGTATAGTTATGTTTTTTATACTATTGTTTGTATATACAACAAATATAAATCCGGCTCGCGCTAACATGAGAAGTTTTGATGCAATTCAAAATCTTTCACGTGGTATGGATCCTGTAAAACTTTTTAATAATGCTGTGGAAATTCCCACACCACATATTGATGACATTAGAAATGATTTTGGAAGGATGGGTTCTCAATTGATTGTAGAGCATATTAGAAAAGATGATTTTGATTCAGTAAAAGATACATACGAATTGATTTATAGTGAATTGAAGAAGAATATAGAATTGCATCCAATGGATATTCGTGTACATATACAATTATCTCAGTTAGTGCAATTTGTAGCTGACGCAACTAAAAATGCTACCTTACTTTTTGAAGCAGAAGCCTTACTAGAAGACGCTCATGCATTTTCACCAAAACGACAGCAAGTAGAGTATATACTTGCGCAAATTAAGCTTAGGCTTGGAAAAGGTCAAGAGGCTGTAGAAATATTACGAACAAGTGTTGATAATAACTATAAGATAGCAGAAGGTTGGTGGAGGCTTGCGTCATTTCACTATACACTCGGTCAAAAAGATGTAGCTAGAGATGTAGTAAATGAAGCACGTGAAAAAGGAGTAGTCTTTACAGGGCAAGGTAAGAAGATCGTAGATCAAATACTACTTGGAGTCACGAGTACGAAATAATATTATTACGTAAATTCGTTATTGGCGAACATGCAATTTCATATGAATCCAAAAATTTCTATATTAATGAGTGCATACAATGCTGAAAGTTTTATTGCCAGTGCAATAAAGAGTGTTTTAGATCAATCTTTCAAAGATTTTGAATGTGTCATTGTTAATGATGGGTCAACAGACGGAACTGATAAAATAATAGAACAGTTTAGAAAAAGCGATCCACGTATTCATGTGATTCATAATGAAAAAAATATTGGACTCACTCGTTCTCTTAATATGGGCTTGAGTCATTGTCTTGGAGATTATATTGCCAGACTAGATGCTGATGACGTATGTGCCAATGATCGTCTGGAAATGCAATATAAATTAATGGAGTCTACAAAAGATATTGCACTGTGTGGATCTAGTGCATGGTATTTAGATGAAAATGATAAAAAGATTGGTGAAAAAAATTTACCAACAGATTACGTAGATATAAAAAAGAAACTTTTGTTCAACAATCAATTTGTCCATAGTAGCCTGTTTATAAGAAAAAATGTATTAGACAAAGAAGGTTTTTATAACGAAAGTTTCAAGGCAAGTCAGGATTATGAATTGATATTGCGCATAGCTTCTAAATATAGAGTAGAAAATATTTCTAAACATCTTGTAGGTTGGCGGGTGGAGGAGAATTCCTTATCATGGTCAAGTAAAAGACAAGAGTGGGATGCAATTCATGCTAGATGGTGGGGGATTACGAAATACAGTTACCCTAAATTAGTTGGTTTATTTCATATAATTTTACGCATTGGTTGGCTTTGTTTGCCACAAAAAATGAAAATGAAAAGATATGCACATTAGTTTTATTATACCTACACTCGATAGAGTAAAAGATTTAGAAAGACTACTAAAGTCTTTTCTTACTCAAACAAAAAAACCAGATGAGATCATTATTGTTGAACAAGGTGATAGATACTTCAACACTTCAACACTTCAACACTTCAACACTCTGCCAATAAAGGTTTATCATGTAGATTTTAAATCCCTCACAAAGGCACGTAACTTTGGAGTAGAAAAAAGTTCAGGAGATGTTGTTGGATTTTTGGATGATGATATTGTTTTGGACAAAGATTATGTAGAAAAAATTGAACATTTTTTTTCTAAGAATTCAGAAGCTTTGGGAGTGCAGGGAGTTATCACTAATTTTGAAGAAGGTCATACGAAGAAGGTTGGTGGAAATTCATTTATTTACAAAATGTATAATTATCTAGCAAAAATATTTTTACTAAATAATTCTAGTACTAAAAATAAGTTATTATTATCAGGACGTAATCAGTATGCAAGTCGTGTGGAGAAAATAATCAATTGTGAATGGTTGAGTGGCATTGGAAATTATCGAAAAATAGTTTTTGAAGAATTTACATTTGATGAAAATCTAAAGGGTTATGCACTTGGAGAAGATAAATTATTTTCTTATCCTATTTTTGAAAAGCATCCTACATCTTTGTTTGTGGATCCTGAAATAAGATGCGAACACCACCATGCTGATTCTGGTCGTCCAAAGGATAAGAAGTGGGTAGAGATGAAAGTAAATTATACATATTATCTATGGGTTAAATTATTTAAGAAAAAAGGATTGCGTGCCAGATTTAGTTATGTTTGGGCAAATATTGGAGACGTAAAGATAGTTTTTTTATCAGTATTACTTAGACAAAATAGTTTGAGATTTTGGTGGTGGCATGTAATTTTTTATATGAAATTATTATTTGGTAAGAATGAATATGAAGCGTAAGCGATTGCTGTTATTTTTTACATATGGGGTTTCTCTAAAGACCTGGAAAGAATCCGGTACGCTTGAGCGAGATCTTGTTTTGTATAAAAAATTACAGGAGGAAGGAGTCGACACATTATTTATAACCTATGGTAGGAAACAAGATTTAGAAATAGCAAAAGAAGTTGATGTCAATGTATTTTGTAATACATTTTATTTACCTCGTTTTATCTATTTCCTTTTTCTTCCTTTTTTGATTTTTGTTAAACGTATAAAGTTTGATCTTATAAAATCACATCAGTTTATAGGTACTTTACCTGCTGTAATAATGCATTGGTTAAGTAAGAAAAAGTACTATGCACGAGGTGGGTATGTACCCACATATTTTTTTAAGTCAGAAAAGTATAATTCTATAAAACATTTTTTTCGATATGTAATGACATTATTTGATGAAATACTCATTGCAAAGTATGCAGATAAGATTCTCGTTCCGAGTGATGAAGAGAAAAGATATTTACAAGAAAGACATAAGCGTACAAAAGATTCAATTTTTGTATTACAGCCAAACTGGATAGACACAAATATATTTGTTACAAATCCAGAAATTAAGAAAAAAAATAGAAGTATTATTTTTATTGGACGTTACGAAGATCAGAAAAACCCAATTCTCTTTTTGGAAAGTATAAAGGATATCCCAGATATTAGTGTTACCATGGTTGGTGCAGGAAGTTTGTATGGAGATGTAGTTTCTTTTGTAAAAGAGAATGGCTTGAATGTAAAAGTACATGAAGATCGTATAGAAAATAGTAAACTCCCTAAAATGCTGCAAGAACACCAGGTGTATGTACTTACAACAAGTTTTGAGGGGGGGAGCCCAAAGACATTACTTGAGGCAATGTCGTGTGGATTGCCTGTGGTGGCTTCTGATACATTTGGAACGCGTGAAGCCTTTGAGAATGAAGAACACGGTTTGAAATGTGAGTTAAATAGCACTGCCTTTAAAAAAGCAATAACAACCCTTTTGAATAATGAAGAAATTTGTGATAAGTTTGGTATGCAAGCACGTAAGCATATAGAATCACATTATTCACTTGATACTGTTTTTACAACAGAATATTCATTAATTAATCATCTTACGTCTCCTTGACAGGGGTAGTATTTTTACGTAAAATAAGCACAATATGAAAAAAGCACTCATCACAGGGATTACTGGCCAAGATGGATCATACTTGGTCGAACTCTTATTAGAAAAAGGTTACGAGGTTCACGGAATCATCCGTCGTTCTAGTAGTTTTAATACTGATCGAATCGATCATATTTATCGAGATCCTCATGAAAAAGGTGTAAAAATGTTTTTGCATTATGGAGATTTGTCTGACGCGAGTAATATAGAGCGTATTTTGAAAAAAGTTAAACCTGATGAAGTCTATAATCTTGGAGCACAGAGTCATGTTCGTGTAAGTTTTGACACACCAGTTTATACAGGTGATGTGGTTGGGTTAGGCACACTTCGTTTGCTAGAGGCAATTAGGAATTCAGGCATTGAAACAAAATTTTATCAAGCTTCTAGTTCTGAAATGTTTGGTAAAGTTCGTGAAGTTCCACAAAAGGAAACAACGCCATTTTATCCACGCTCCCCATATGGTTGTGCAAAGGTTTTTGCATATTGGACCACAATAAATTATCGTGAAAGCTATGACATGTTTGCATGCAACGGGATTCTCTTTAATCACGAATCTCCTAGGCGTGGTGGTACATTTGTTACTAAAAAGATTGTGGACGGTCTTATCAATATAAAAGAAGGAAAACAAGAGACTTTATTTTTAGGAAATTTAGATTCAAAACGTGATTGGGGTTATGCCAAAGAATACATGGAGGCAATTTGGCTTATGCTTCAGCAAGACAAGCCCGATGACTTTGTAATTGCTACTGGCGAGACACACAGCCCAAGAGAGTTTGTCGAAGAATCTTGTAAATTGTTAGATATCGATTTGGAATGGACAGGAAAAGGTCTCAAAGAGAAAGGAAGAGATAAGAAAAGTGGTAAGACTATTATTGAGATCGATTCAAAATATTTCAGACCAACTGAAGTTGATTTGCTTATTGGCGATGGGTCAAAAGCAAAGAAGGTCTTGGACTGGGAACCAAAAGTAAGATTTAAGGATCTAGTTAAGATTATGGTGGATGATAGGTTGGCAAAATAGTTTTTTGAGATAGCTATGTTAAGCGAAGCGTAAGTAAGGATATATTATGTGGAAAAACAACTGGAATAAAAGACGTTTTAAGATCTTGTCTTTTTTGGTATTAATTATAACAATATCATTTTTTTTTATTACTCCAGTTATAGTGCAGACTGTTTTATCAAGAGAAGCCAAGCTAAATTTCATCGATAAAATAGGGATAGAAAGATATGAGAAAATGAAGCGAGTGTTTTTTTCAGTTTCAAATTTAAAATATTCAGCATTACGAATGAAGAATAGCGATATTCCACAAGTGTATTTATATGCAGAGTCAGGAGACTTAAGTAAAATTACAGAAAATATAACGCAGGTTTCTTCGAGAAAAAAAATAAAAGGAACAATGAACTATGATGATAAGGAATACAGTATCCTTATGAAGGTAAAGGGTGGTGGTGAGACTCATTGGCAAAATGATAAAAAATCTTGGGGAGTTATTGCAGATGATACATTATTTGAAGGACAGCAAAGGGTCGATTTTATTATTGCTAGAGACAGGGGGTTTTTACAAGAGGCATATAGTAATTTTATAGCACAGAAAATGGGCTTGATTACCCCTCAGTATAGATTTATTGATTTATTTATAAATGATGAGAGGCAGGGTCTATATTTTGAACTTGAGCATTGGTCAAAAGAGGCTGTGGAAAAAGCAGGCTTGACTGGAGACACAAATTTTTATGGAGACGCTGGATCCTTGCAAGATAGTTATGTTGAACCACAAAAGTATACGAAGAATCCACATGATGAAAGAGATACAACTACAGACTTGTTTACTTTGGAACAGATAGCAAATCATCCTGATGATAAATATTTTTGGGATAATATTTTTTCTATTATCGACAAAGAAAACTTTTTTATATGGCAGTCTCACTCCGTTATTTTGCGAAGCGCACATCAGCATAGTGGTAATAACGTGAAACTATACTTTAATAACACGAAGGGCTTGTTTGAGTTTTTTCCATGGGATATTAATGCAGAGGGAGATGAGTATATTTTTGGCGAGCAAGAGATATCTTATAATAAACTGGTGACACGTATACTGAAGAACCCTAGATTTATGTATGAAAGAAATAAGGCATTGTATGGGTTTATTAAAGATAAAGATTTATGGAAAGATGGGGGAGAGTATTATAAGGATTTGAAAAAAGATATTAAACCGTCCTTAGCAAAAGATTCATTGAAAACACTAAGTACAAAATCAGCCTTTAGAATGATAGATAATTTTGAAGATAATTTTGAAAATTGGCGTGATGAAATTGAGGATAAAATAGAGAAGGGTGGTTTAGAGGTTCGTGTAGATTTTTCTGATAAAAAAAGTACTATTGTATTAACAAATAATTATATAAGCCCGGTAAATATCGAAAGAATTTTATTTTTTTATAAAGATAAACAATCTATTCCTAATAAAAGAATAATCTTAACAAATAGCGGTGGCCACATATTGAGAGATTTTGTGTGCGATGAAGAAGAGTTGGTGTGTTCTGTAGGTTTTGAAGATGAATTATTAATTTTTTCTGATAGGGAAATTATTGAAGATGAGGTTGGGGCACTGTCTTTTTTGAAAAGTATATCACCTGAGCACTATCTTGAAATTTCTGGAGACATAGGTGATTTCGATCATGTTATGCTAGAGTCTAAGAATTCTGTTACAGGTAAAAAAACAAAAGACAAAAATACTCAAATTATCTATATAGACAATAAACAATTTGAAAATTTAAAAGATATAAACATGAGTGCGGTTAGTTTTTCATCTCGACATAAATCTTTTTTATTACATGGAGACAGTGAGCTTTCAATTGGTCCTGGTTCATTCTTTTTTGACAAAAATGTTATTATTCCAAAAGAGACGATATTGACTATACAGCCAAACACTACACTAACATTTAAAAAAGATGTTTCACTTTTATCATATAGTCCTGTACATGCAGAAGGTTTAACGCACAAGTCTATTAAGGTTGTGTTAGACGGAGGAATATTTGGTATTGTTACAGCGCCTGAAAAAAGTACTTTTAAAAATTGTGTATTTTATGGTGGTGGGCAATCAGCTATCAATGGTATTTTTTTGAGCGGTATGTTGTCTTCCTATCATTCAGATATTAATATTGAAAAGTGTGAATTTAGAGATGCAAGTGGGGACGACGCTGTAAATGCAAAATACTCAAAAATAGAAGTAGAAGATAACATATTTCATTATAATGCATTTGATGCCTTAGATGTTGATTTTGCAAAAAAAGATAGCTATATTTCAAAAAATATTTTTATAAATAATGGTAATGATAGTATAGATTTGAGCGGATCATTTATTGATATTAAGAATAATCAAATAAGTTCATCTGGTGATAAATGTGTGAGTGTTGGTGAAAAATCAATCGTTTTATTGGATTCAAACATGTTACAGAAATGCAGTATTGGCGTTGCTGTGAAAGACAGCTCTGAAGTAATAATATCAAATAATATAATAGTTAATAACGATGAAGGGGTTTCAATGTACCAAAAGAAAGAAATCTTTGGAGGTGGTAAATCTGCCTTGTATAATAATGTGTTTTGGGATAATATTATTGACTTGAAAAAGGATAGTTTTTCTGATATTATTGATTGTGAATCAAATATAGTAAATAGTGCTGAATGCAGGGAAAATATCAATACAGAGCCTATATTTGATGAAAATTATACTATATTGAACATTAGTGAGATAGAGATTTTTTATAGAGATTAAGTAAGAAAATAATCACATACAAAATTATTATATGGCAGATTTAGATACATCAGAAAATATTAAATTGCATTTTCGTCGTTTTGAATGGAAGTATATTATAGATAGAAAAATGATGCATAGGATAATAAGTGAACTTTCTACATATATGGAGTTGGATGATCATATAAGTACCGAGGCAAGAGATCGGGGCCCTCAGAATGCGTTTTATATGGTGCGTAGTGTATATATGGATAATAGTGGTTTAGGATCATATCACGAGAAAATGGCCGGTTGTGATTTTCGAAAAAAAATGAGGGTAAGAACGTATGAAGGTGATGTTTCAGATGACACAAAGGTATTCGTTGAGATAAAGAGAAAGAAGGGAGACACTATTATCAAAGATCGTGTGGTAATGCCTTATGGTTCTTGTCAGAATATTTTTGACCAAGGAGTATATAATCTAGACCAATTTCCTGTTGGAGATAGAGATTTTTTAAAGGAATTTTTGTGGACATACAAACGTAATTGTATGCGACCGTTGCTAAACGTATCTTATAAGCGATGCCCCTTTGTAGATAAGGTTAGGAAAAGATTTAGAGTAACTTTTGATTATGATATAGATAGTGTTTTAGTGAATGGTGAAATTAATTTTCAAGGAGAGACTAATAAGAAAAGTGGTGATATTATTATGGAGGTGAAGTATGATGGTATGTTGCCAAGTTGGTTTTATAACATACTTAAAAAATATAGTTTATCTAGGTCATCATTCTCAAAATATTGTTTTGGTGTACAAAAAGTTTTTGATTTTTAAATAATTTATTTAAGTTTATATATATGGATACCTTATTACAAAGTCTTTCACAGGGAAGTTCTATGGGTTTATTTGATATCATTATTTCTATAGGGATTTCTTTTGCACTCTCATTGTTCATTGCTTTTGTGTATAAATATACTCACAGGAGTGTTTCTTATTCGCGTACATTTTTGAATAGTCTTATCATAATTTCTACAGTTGTTAGTGTCATTATGATTATAATAGGTGGGAATGTAGCGGTAGCTTTTGGTGTTTTTGGTGCATTGAGTCTTATTCGTTTTAGAACAGCAGTAAAAGACCCAAGAGACATGGCATTCATGTTTTTTGTGATAGCCGTTGGTATGGCAAGTGGAATTGGAAGATACGACATAGCTATAATCAGTACATTTTTGATTTGTCTCATTATTTTCTTATTGAACAGATACAACTTCGGAAGTACACAGCATAGTGATTATATACTCACTTTTTCTCTTGATTCAAATGGCGGTGCTAGCGATATATATAAACCAATTTTCAAAAGATTTGTTGATATAGAGCAACTATTAAATGTACACACAAAGCAAGCCGGAAAAATTATGCATTTTACATTTAGTTTGAAGTTTAAAGACGAACACAAGATTGATGATTTTGTGAAACAACTTGATATGACACAAGGCGTTAGTCAGGTCGACATCCTTTCAACAAAAGATGATATAGAGTATTAGTAATAAAAATATTTATAGCGTATACTTAATATATTATGGATAAAGACTCAAAAATATATGTAGCAGGGCATAACGGAATGGTTGGTTCTGCAATTGTAAGAAAATTACAATCAGATGGCTATACAAACTTTGTTTTTCGTACGAGCAAAGAGCTTGATTTGCGTGACCAAAATGCCACAGCAGATTTTTTTGCTACTGAAAAACCAGAGTATGTTTTTTTGGCTGCTGCAAAAGTCGGTGGAATACTTGCCAACAGAGAACAAAAAGGCGAGTATTTTTATGACAATACAATAATTGAATTAAATGTCATACATAATGCGTATACAAATGGAGTGAAGAAGTTATTCTTCTTAGGAAGTAGTTGTATATATCCAAAATTTGCAGAGCAGCCAATCAAGGAAGAATATCTCATGACAGGACATTTAGAGCCAACAAATGATGCATATGCCGTTGCAAAGATCGCAGGAATTCAGATGTGCAAGGCATATTATGAACAATATGGTTTCAAATCTATTTCAGTCATGCCGTGTAATCTGTATGGACCCGGAGACAATTTTGACCCCAAAACATCTCATGTGTTACCAGCCTTGTTACAAAAGGTAGTTGAGGCGAAAGAAAATGGTGACAAGGAGATTGTGATGTGGGGTACTGGAAAACCAAAAAGAGAGTTTTTATATGTAGATGATGTCGCTAGTGCCTGTGTGTTTCTAATGAATAGCGATGTTGAAAATGACATATTTAACATAGGTATGGGAGATGATATTGCAATTAAAGATCTTCTTACATTAATTTGTGAAATTGTAGGATTTGATGGTGAAATAAAAAATGATTTAGATAAACCCGATGGAACACCGCGTAAGTTGTTGGATGTTGGCAAGTTGCATAACCTTGGATGGAAACACAAAATTGAACTAAAAGAAGGAATAGAAAAACTATATGCTTGGTATATAGAGCATAGAGATAAAAAATAATAAATATGAAAAAAGCACTTATATTTGGAATTTGTGGTCAAGACGCGGCATATATGTCCCAATTATTGTTGGACAAAGGCTATGAAGTTCATGGAGTAGGTAGATCAGTTACCCATGAAAGAATGTGGCGATTAGATGATCTTGGGATAACTGACAAAATTAATATCTCCAGCGGAGACATTACCGATGCTTCTTATTTGGTTCAATTATTTTCTGATTTACAACCAGATGAGTGTTATAACTTTGCTGCAATTTCATTTATAGGACAATCATGGAAGACAGCAGAGACAACTTTAAATGTGAATACAACTGGTGTATTACATATTTTGGAAGCAATAAAAACTGTTTCGAAGCATACACGTATGTATCAAGCTGGAAGTTCTGAGATGTTTGGTCGCCCAGATACAAAAATTCAAGATGAGTCTACGCTTTGTAATCCATGTAATCCATATGGAGTATCAAAGCTAGCTGCATATAATTTGCTAAATATTTATAGGGATGCTTACGGTATATTTGCTGCAAATGCATATTGCTATAATCATGAATCTCCTCTGCGCGGTATGGAGTATGTAACACGCAAAATTACTGATGGTGTTGCACGTATTTCTCTTGGAAAACAAAAAGAGCTTAGACTTGGTAATATTGAAGCGTCGAGAGACTGGGGACATGCAAAAGATTATGTTCAAGCAATGTGGGCAATGCTTCAGCAAGATAAACCAGATGATTATGTACTTGCTACAGGAGAGACGCATAGCATAAAAGATCTACTCACCATTGCTTTTGCTCATGCAGGAGTGGATAATTGGGAGCAGTATGTGGTAGAGGATGAACGATTTTATAGGCCACTAGAACCACATACACTATGTGGAAATAGTGCAAAGGCAAAAGAAAAATTACAGTGGGAACCAGCAACTTCATTTGAAACTTTGGTTCAGGAAATGGTTGATGCAGACATGAAGAGGCTTAAGGGCTAATTATGTTTAGAAAAATTCAAAAAGGTATAGAAGTTCTTAAAAATAACTTATTTAATAGAAATAAGCTTATTTTTATTTCAGAACCAATTAATTGGGTTATAGAAGAAATTTGTTTTGAACTTATTAGCAACATAAATAAAAAATATTCCATAAAATCAAACATAAGCTACTCACCAATTTTTTTGAAAAATAAAGTCTTACATTTTTCAAGCATAGCTACATTAGTAAAAGGGGATAGGGTCGTTAATTTTAATGATTCAAATAAGTCAGTTTTAAGCTGGTATCATGTGTTGCCTGATGATAAGAGAATTCCTTTTATTCCAGAACTGAATAATAAGATAAATTTTGTACATACATCATGCCGTACTACGCAAGATGATTTAATTAAACATGGTTTTGATACAAAAAAAGTAGTTTTAATCCCAGAAGGAATAAAGCTAGATAATTTTGAAGTTTTTTCTGAAAAACAAAAAGATGAAATTAAAGAAGAATTACATTTACCAAAAAATAAAGTTATTATTGGCTCATTTCAAAAAGATGGGCATGGATGGAAAGAAGGTCTTGAGCCAAAGGAGGAGAAAGGTCCTGATGTCTTTTGCGATGTCATAGAAAAGTTATCACAAAAATTTGATATACATGTTTTACTAACAGGACCAGCCCGAGGTTATGTAAAAAATAGATTGGAAAAATCAGGGATATCCTACACACATAAATATTTAAAAAACTATAGTGAGATTGTAAAGTATTACAATGCATTGGACATATATATAATAGGTTCGCGAGTAGAGGGTGGACCAAAGTCATTGTTGGAATCTTGGGCATGTGGTGTGCCTGTAGTTTCTACAAAAGTTGGTATGCCTGCCGATCTTATAAAAAATGGTGAAAATGGATTTTTGACAGAAGTAGAGGATGTGGATGATATTCTAGAAAAGGTCTCACATATTTTAAATAATCAAGAAGTAAAAGAAAAATGTATATCTGGTGGACTAAAAGATGTACAAAAATATAGTTGGGATAAAATATCAGAAATATATTTTGAACATATTTATAAGAAATTAATATGAAAGTAAGTTTGAGCATAAAGAAAGTAGAAGGTCCTTTTGGTGGAGGTGCCATATTTGCGAACACTGTTTCTGATTTTTTGGTTAGCAAAGGAATCGAAGTGGTAAATGATTTAAATGACAAAGATATTGACATTGTTTTGCATGTTAACCCTTTTCCATTTTTGATGCAATCTTCGTCGTATTCTTTTTTTAATGCATTTATATATAAATTAAAGCATCCCAAAACGATTATAATACAAGGTATCCACGAGTGTGATGAGAGAAAAGGTACACATTATATGAATAAGCTTTTGGTAAATGCATGTAATCACGCCGATTTTGTAATTTTCGTGGCAAGCTGGCTGAAACCTCTGTTGGAAAAAAATGGTTTGGACAAAGATAAGCCATCACAGGTAATTTTGCATGGTGTTCCAGAGGAAATATTTAACACAGAGAACAAAAAGTTTTGGGACAAAAAGAGCAAGATGAAAATAGTCACACATCATTGGGGCGGACAATTTTTGAAAGGACATGATTTTTATCAGAGACTAGATAAATTGTTGGGCAGTAGCGAATTTGGTGATAAATTTGAATTTACATATATTGGAAATTATCCGAAAAATTTAGAATATAAAAACACAAAATTGATTTCCCCAATATCTGGTAAAGAGCTTGGTGATGAGTTAAAGAAACACGATTTGTACATAACAGGGTCTCGTAATGAACCAGCAGGTATGCACCATGTGGAAGGTGCACTGTGTGGTATGCCACTCTTGTATATTGATTCAGGTGCATTCAAAGAATATTGTGAAGGATATGGTCTAGAATTTAATGAATATAATTTTGAAGAAAAAATAATGGAGATGTATCGTGACTATGATATGTATGTAGAAAAAGTAAAAGAATATGACAGAATCTCTTCAAAAATGGGGCAGGAATATTATGAATCATTAACAAAATTATATAAGGACAGAGACAAGTATGCGTTCAGAAAAGAAAAGAAAATTGGAAAGATTTTTTTTATCAGAATATATTCTTTTTTCTATGACAAAGTGTGGAGAGTAAGAAGAATACTAAGGTTGCTAAAGTAATAATAAAATATGTATGGAGTGGGTCTTTGAATTAAAAAAAGAAACGTCTCATTTTTTGAGGGAAATGAAAGGAAAAAGTCGTCCGGGATTTTTTAAGTATTCCTATTCAGGAGATTTTTTTGGTGAGCGTGTGCATTGGGGACTTGGGCAGGCAACTTTTTTTCTAAAAATTGTATATACACTTAATTTGCAAGATCAGTTTGTAGAAGAAATCAAAGAGGTTCAAAAATATATACAGACATTTGAGAATAGATCAGGGTTATATTTTGATCCACTTGTTCGTTTGTTGTCTTCACCCAGAAGTTTGTTTAATGGTTTGAGATATAGAGATTGGAATCATGCTGTTGGTATGTATACAAAACTTGGTGAAACACGCCAGTCCATATCGTCTCTTCGGTTGTTTGATCAAAGCATTATTTCTAAATATCCAAAATCACTTCCAAATGATAAAGAGGGGATTGAAAAATATCTTTCAAAATTAAATTGGACACGTCCGTGGCACGCAGGTGCTCATTATAGTATTTTGATATTCTTTTTACATACGAGCACCCTCAAAGATAAGGAAGTCTTATTAGATGCGGCACAAGATTGGCTCAAAAATGTAGAAAGGGAGGATGGTCTCTGGTATTCTGAGGGTGCTAGTTTGCAAGATCGTATCAACGGTGCTATGAAAGTCATCACAGGTATGAATGTGATTGATAAGGTAAAATTGCACAACCCAAAAGGTTTGATAGATGTGTGTTTAAAATCTCAGCATGATAAACAAGCGTGTGATAATTTTAATATTTTGTATGTGTTGAAGTATGCAAATATCGCTACTGATGGGCAGTATAGACACGAAGAAATCGTTTCTTTTGTAAAGAGACGTTTAGAGTTGTATAAGAAATATTATTACAAAGATAAAGGCGGTTTTTCTTTTTTTGAACATAAGGCAAATACTCGCTATTATGGAGCTCGTTTGTCTCGTGGGTATAAGGAGCCCGATATGCACGGTACCGTGTTATTTCTATGGGGAGTAAGTATAATTGCCCAAATACTTGGGATTGAAAAAGAGCTCAACATACACGAATTTAAGACATAATTGACACCTGTTGACACTTAGTGAACCTATGTGGTAATATATAATTATTACTTTTTATTTTGAATATGGGTGAGATTAAACCTAATGAAGTATATACCACAGCTGAAGTAGAGACACTTCTGAAAGTGAGTAAAAGCACTGTGAAGCGTCTTATAAAGCAAGGTCTTATACGCACCAATAAAATTGGTGGCCAATACCGAATTTTAGGCCATGAGCTTTTGCGTATGCTTTCACCAGAAGTGGATCGTAAGGCTACAAAAGCATACAAATCAATAAAGGAAAAAACAAAGAAACGTGTTAAAAATTGGTAAATTATATTTATTTAAACAATTTTTGTAAAAATACGAATTAAAATAATATTTTGTGTCAAATAAACATGGTGTAAAAAGAATAATATCAGGTGCAGCCACTGGATCCATACAGATGGTCGTGTCTCTCCTGGCTTCAATTATCACAGTGCCTTTAATGTTAAAGGCTGTTGGTATGGACATGTACGGGCTATATGCCCTTGTTCTTTCTATCACAGGTTTTATTGGCCTGACTGATTTTGGGGTAACTACGGCTGTAACCAATAAGATAAGCTATTTTCGAGTTGAAAAGAAATGGAATTCAATAAATGAAATTTTTTCAGGTGCGGTTGCTTTCTTTGCTTTACTTATAATCCCAATCGTTTTGTTTTTGGTTTTTTCAATTCTTTCTGGAATTATAGATGTAAGTTTTTTTCTAAAGGATTCCATTCATTTGTATGATAAAACAAGAGATTTATTTATTATAATGATAATTTTTGCATCAGTTAATGTTTTGTTTGGTGGAACCATACGTTCTTTATATCATGGAATGAACGAGGTTGTAGAATTTAATATTGGAAATGGTATAGGAACTCTTTTATACTCCGTAACATTTATTTTATTTCTTTTAGGTTCTCCAAGTATTTTTGCAATCGCAGTATTTCAAGGACTTTATAATATATTGAAATTATCATCTTTTCTTTTTTATTTTTACAAAAAACATAAATGGTTTTCTTTTGTACTAAAAGCCAAAATATTTAGACATCTTTATGAATTAAGAGAGCATAGTTTTGTTTTTTTCGTTTTATCTATTACGACTGCTGTGGTCATGATGAGTGATAATATTGTTTTGTCTCACTATGTCGGAGTCGCAAGTGTTGCAATATATTCAATTGGATATAAGTTGTTTAAATTGCCGTGTGCCGCCTTACCTATAGCAACATCAAGTTATCCAATAATTACTGGATTGTTTGGCGAAAAAAATTTTAAGGCACTTGCAAGTAAATATTCTCAAATATTGCGTTTAAATATAATAAGTAAATATTCTATATTATTGTTTATATTATTATTTTCCAGACAAATTATCAGCCTATGGGTTGGGGTAGAATTATTTGATAGCTATTTATTGGTGGGGGTTTTTTGTCTTACTTTCATGGTTATCACGTGGTCTGGGTCTCATTGGGTTTTTATAAATGCCATGTTTTTGCAAAAAAACCAACTTGTCCCAAGTATTTTTGAAACGATAATAAATTTATCAATATCAATTATTTTAGTATCAAAAATAGGAATAGTTGGTGTGGCCATAGGCACAGTAACGGCAAATTTATGTACTGTTGCTATTTCATTACCTAGGCAGTTAAAACGTCATATAGATATATCTCCTTTTAATGAATTAAAACGTATTATAATTGGTCTTTTGGTTCCTAGTCTATTTTTTATTTTAATGTACGTAGGTATATTATTTGTAGTCAATATGTATGCACAATTAGTTCTTGCTGGTTGTGTATTTTTTGTGTTTTTATGGCTTGTATTTAAGTTTTCTTTGCTTGAGGATGAAAGGAAAGTAGTGATTGACACTCTTAGTAGATTGACCTATAATAAGCTTATTTTAAAGAAAAAAAACTGATAATTTTACGAGTATTTATATTTTATATGGATAGTAAAATAAATATAAAAAACAATAAAAGAAAGGGCAATTCAAAGACTAGTAATTTTGATAGTTCTGGCTTTTTTAAATTGAAGATTTTCTTTTTATTTGGTTCGATATTTTTTATATTAATAGCTTCTGGTCTTTATTCTATTTCATTTGTAAGACGAATCGGAATTGAAACTTCGAAGGATGTTATCCGTACTAATTTTGGTATAATCCCACATTATACATCGAGTTTTTTTGAACACATCGATACACTGCGTATTGATATTGAATATGAAAATTATCAAAAATTACTTTCAAAAAGAGAAGATGCTCTTAATTACAATTATTTATTAAGTTCTGACGATGATTTTGTTTCTGCAACATTGACTCAGGGTGGAGAAGCCTCACCAGTTGAAGTACGATTAAAAGGGGATAATAGAGATCATTGGGCCCATCCTTACAAATGGTCTTTTAGAGTTAAAATGAAAGGCGATGATACTGTGTATGGTATGAAAAGTTTTTCAGTGCAACAACCACAAACAAGAGATTATTTAAATGAATGGATGTTTCATAAATTTTTATCTTATAATGATCTTATAGGTCTTAGATATGAATTTGTAAAAGTATATATAAATGGAAAAAATGCAGGAGTTTATGCACTTGAAGAGCATTTTGAAAAGCGTCTTATTGAAAATAATAAATATAAAGAAGGACCCATTGTACGTTTTGATACTGACAGTTATTGGAGAATTTTGATCGGAAGAGACATGAGTTATTCAACTAGTTTTGTAGATGCGTTTAATTCAGGCTTGTATAATGATTCAAAAGAAGAAAATAAGGATAGAGTCGAACTGTTTGATCGTGCTCAAACTCTTTTGGAATTATTTAGGAGGGGTGATTTAAAAACACATGAAGTTTTTAATACTACTAAGCTTGCTAAACTTTTTGCAATGTCAGACCTGATGGGACAGTACCATATTTTGGATACTGAAAATATAAGATTTTATTATAATCCGATTACTGGACTACTAGAACCCGTAGGTTATGATAATCAGCTTATCGTTAGAACACAGAGATTGGTAGGAGCTCAAAAAGAAATTATTTTTGATGAAAAAAAGAAATATGATAAGATGTCGTGGATCGATCAAGTATTTAATGATCCAATTTTTTACAAGAGTTATGTTGCCGCGCTTGAAGATGTTTCAAATGGTAAAGAATTGGAAGATTTTTTTGGTGAAATAGATGAAGACCTTGAGAAGAATTTAAAAAAAATATACAGAAGTCATCCATATTATATTTTTAGATCCAAAGATACGCTATATGAAAATAAAGCTTTTATAAAAAGAGTTTTGGAAGCAGAGGATCGTATATATGCCTATGTAGATGATATTGATACAAGTGGTAATATTTCTTTTAAATTTGGGAATGTAGATTATCTCCCAGTCGAGTTAGTTGAAATTAAATATTTTGACAAAATTATTGATTTATCTCAAAATCCCGTTGTGTTGCAGGCACATAAGGATCAAGAATTGATTTATTTTACTGATCTACAGACATCATTAGGAGTAAGTAAAGAAGAATTTGATATAAAGGGTTTGTCTATCACGTATTCTGTATTTGGTGGAAATAACACACAGGTAGCCAGATTTTCTTATTGGGAAGGTGTATCTGGGCTTGATGCAGATATTGAACGTTTAAGTCAAAAAGGTAATATACAGAGCGTTAACTTTTTTGATGTTAACGAAGATGTGAAAGAAATACATGTGCATACGGGGGAATGGAAGCTTAATCACGAGGTTGTAATTCCTGCAGGATATACTTTGATTGTTCATGAGGGTGCTAAGATTGATCTATTAAATCGAGCACATATTTTTTCATATTCGCCTATAAAATTTAAGGGTACACAGCAAGTGCCTATAGAGATTATATCGAGTGATAGTACCGGATTTGGAGTAAGTGTAATAGGTGCTGGAGCGACATCTACTATCGAACATACCATATTTGACGGTTTGTCTGCTCCACAAAAAAAAGGTTTTTCAATATCAGGAGCGATTACATTTTATGAGTCCCCAGTTTCTATGAAACACGTTATCGCATCATCAAACTATTATGGAGATGATTATATTAATATAATTCGTTCAAAATTTGATATTGAAAATTTGACTATCAAGAATAGTCTAGCAGATGCAATTGACTTCGATTTTTCAGTAGGAAGGCTTTATAATTCGCATTTTATTTCAATTGGTGATGAAGATACGAATGGAGATGCCCTTGATTTTTCAGGAAGTAATGTTTGGTTAGAAAACATTTATCTTGAGTCAATAAGTGATAAAGCAATTAGCATAGGAGAAAGAAGTGAGGTGAATGCTCAAAATATTATTATAGAATCATCTTACGTAGGTGTTGCGTCTAAGGATAAATCACATGTTTCTTTACAAGGTGTTAAATTAAAAGATGTGCGATACGGATTTGCAGCATACCAGAAGAAATCGGAGTTTGGTGGTGCTGAAATTGTAGTATACAATGTAAGCTTAGATAATGTAGATAATAGATTTATAATTGAAGACGGCTCCACCCTTTTTTGGGACGACGAAAAGATTCTTGGTAATAAGTCTGGTGTGGTGTCAAAATTATATTAATAAATTTTTATATGGAAATTTTGAAGTTATTTAAGAAAAGATATTCTGATTTTAGAACATATGCTACTTTTAATAGAAAGCCATTTTTCGACATAGCAAAAAAATATTGTGAAGAGGATAAAAAGATTTTAGATATCGGTGCAGGTGATGGTGCTTTTGCAGATTATGTAGATAAAAAGGATATATATCTACTGGATGGAAACGAAATGTCTTGTGAAAAATTGAGAGAAAAATATAAAAATGTATTTAATCACAAGATTCCCAAAGTATTTGATTTTTCAAATAATTTCTTTGATGTCATACACTGTAGTCATGTAATTGAACATTTGGAGTATAGCGATGCTTATGAGTTTATAAAAGAACTAGACAGAATATTAAAACCAGGAGGTATTTTAATTATTAGTGCCCCGTTGATGTATACTGGATTTTATAATGATTTTTCTCATATTAAACCTTATAATCCAGCAGTCCTTCTTAAATATCTGGTAAATGGTATTAGTGATAGTTCCACATCTACCATTATCAGTTCATCTTACAAAAAAGAGAATCTTGTTTATAGACATACTTTTACTCAGGATATTCCTATAAAAAGTTTTGGTAACAAAGACAGTTTGTTAAATAAGATGTTTTATCTATTACATTTGATAAAATTAAGATTAGGCTTTGGAATTTATGAAAAGAGTGGTTTTACATTAGTATTAAAAAAGAATTAGTGATTAAATTAAACAATATGCAAGAAATATTATCAAAAATAAATTTATCAAAAAAAGCAATTGAAATGTGGAATGAGTTCGACTCAAGTCAGAAAGATCTTTGGTCAAGATATTTTGATTTACAAGTTGTTACAAAAGAAGACATAAATAAATTCTCTTCATACAGTCATGACTATTCATATTTTTTAGATAACGAAGACATTGCCAAGGTTATTTTTTGTGCTGTGGTTGAAATTTTGAGATACAACAATGAAAACAAAATGAAGCGAGTGTTCGTAGGAAATTCTGGTGGTCTCGATAGTGCAACTGTATGTGGATTACTTGGTAAAGCTGTAAAGTTGAGTAAAGATTTAGGTATTGAGTTTGATGTGGTTTCTTATGGTTTACCACTATATAGCAATCCAGAACATAATTTACGTGCAAGTCAAACAGCTCAAACATTTGGGATACGATATGTAGTAATAGAAAATTTGAATAATATTTTAGATGAGTTTAAAAAATCCTTGAGTCCGCTGGCCGAAGATTTTAAATTTAATGAAGAGGAGTTGCGTCGTGGTTTTGGTAATGTAAAGGCAAGAATGAGAATGATTGTGAATTTTTTTGGGACAACACAGTCTGGATCATATGTCATGTCTACTGATAATTTATCAGAATTATATATGGCATTTTGGACACTTATGGGAGATGTTGGTGCATTTGGCCCTATTCAAAATATTCTTAAAGGTTTAGAATTGCCTGCCATAGCATATGCGCTGGGTGTTCCTGAAAAAACACTTGGTGCCAAGCCAACGGATGGGCTCGAGATTCATAAATCACTAGACGAAAAAGAGGGTGGGGACGTCGACGCTTTTAAAGGTGTTCATTACCCACATTTAGACGCTGTCATATGTCACGCTGTTAAAAATGGTTTAAGATTAGATAGTGATTTATTTGTAAAAGTTGGTGCCGAGTATATTGATTCAGACTATGCATCACAAGAAGTGGTGGATGGACTTGTGAAGCAGATGTGTAGTCCAGGTTCAATATGGAAAAGGGAGAAAGGCTCAATCGGTTCAGTAATTGAGCGAGATGATTTAGGATTGAAAACTCTTGATTTAGTCGTTGAAAAATTAAAATAGAGACGATATGCGAGTTTTTATTACCGGAAGTTCAAACAGTCCTAGTGGTGGCACAAAAGTAATGAATGAGGTTGCTTGTTTGTTTCGCGCCAAAGGGTTTGAGAGTTTTGTCGTTACTGCAGATGATAGTGGACAAGCAACTTTTTTGAATAATGCAGCGCCCGTTCTTAGATGCAGAGAGTATGAAAAAATGCTTCAGGAGGATGATATAACAATTGATTTTTGGCCTGCAAAGTTTTTTGTAGACTTAGCGAAGAAAAAAATTAATAAAACTAGGATTTTTTGGCAACACGGTGCTTCTATACCTGTTGGAGCAGATTTAGCAGGGGATGAAGTATTCAAAAAAAATAATCCATACACACAGCATTGGAATGTGAGTAAGTCGTGTGCAAATTATATAGGTAAAAAATACAATTTAAATAATATCAAAATAGCCCATCCTTTTTTCGATATAGAGGCATTGCAAAAATTTAATAAAGAAAAAAGTCATATAAAAAAAGAAGGAGTATTGATTCTTGCCAGACGTGGACAGGAATATATACCCCATATACTTAAAAAGTTTAGTGAAAAAAATAAAATAACTGTAATGAAACAGCCTTTTCATGAAGAGGATTTTTTTAAAGCATTGGCTAGACACAAATTTTTTATTTCCATAGACAGAGGAATAACAAAAGGAATTTTTAAGAATAGAATTAAGGGTTTTATAAAAAAAATATTAAGTTCTACATTTCGTGATCAGGAGCGCAATCGAGTAAAATGGATAATACCAAAAGGCAATTTACTTGGTTTTCCAATGCCTCCTGTGGAGGCTGCTTTGCTTGGTTGTACTGTGATAACCTTTGCTATGGGCGGAGGACTTGAGTGGATGAATGAAAGTAATTGCTTTTTAGCAAAGGATCGAAATAAAAAATCTCTTTTACAAAAAATAGAGCAGGCCCTCGGTGAAGAAGACTCTGTACTCGAAGAGATTGGGAATAGAGCACATGAATCTACAAGAATTTTTACAAAAGAACATACATGGGATCAGATATCTAAATTATTAAATTTATAATATATGACAAATGGGAAAACGGTCGAAGACGTGAGGAATTATTGGAATGACAGGCCTTGTAATATCAGGCATTCAAATAAGGATATAGGTACAAAAGAATATTTTGATGAAGTGGAGAAAAGAAAATATTTTGTAGAGCCGCATATTCCTGGTTTTGCAGAGTTTGATAAATGGGAAGGTAAAAAAGTTATGGAGGTAGGGTGCGGTTTGGGAACGGACACAATCAGTTTTTTGCGTGCAGGGGCACGAGTTACAGCCGTGGATCTCTCCAAAGAGTCTGTAAAAATGGCAGAGAAACGTGCTCATGTGTTTGGTTTGCATGATCAGGTAGATTTTTATGTCGCAAACGCTGAAAAACTAGACGAAATAGTCCCTGTCAAACAATATGATTTGGTATATTCATTTGGTGTTATACACCACACACCTCATCCAGAAGTAGTGGTGGAGAAGATAAAAAAATATCTTCCAAAGGGTGGAACGTTTAAGATAATGGTATATTATAAATTCTCTTGGAAAGTTTTGTGGATAATTATGAGATATGGAAAATTTCAATTTTGGAAGATAAAAGAATTAGTGCCAAAATATTCAGAGGCTCAGGTAGGATCTCCAGTAACTTATTATTATAGTCGAAAAGAAGTAAAAAAATTATTGGAAGGCTTTGAAATAAAAGATATATTTGTGGACCATATATTTCCATTTTCTATTCCAGAATACAAAAAATATGAATATAAGAAAGTTTGGTATTTTCGTTTTATGCCAAAATCATTGTTTCGTCTCTTAGAGAGATCATTTGGGTGGCATTTGTGTGTAACAGCAATAAAAAAGTAATTTTTATTTATGAAAAATATATCAATAATTGGACTTGGTAAGCTTGGATCTTGTATGGCCGCAGCTTATGCAAGTAAAGGACATAATGTTGTAGGTGTAGATATAAATCAGGATTTTGTAGATGCAATTAACAATGGAAAAGCACCTGTTGACGAAAAAGATCTTGCAGAATATATTAACAAAAGTGAAGGTAGGCTTCGCGCAACAATCGATTATAGCGATGCAATAAAAAACAGCGATATTACATTTATCATTGTTCCTACACCAACTGACGAAACCGGCGGTTTCACATCTCGTTATGTTCAAAAGTCGTGTGAAAGCATTGGAGTCGCATTAAAAGAAAAGGAGAGGTATCATTTAGTAGTTTTGACAAGCACTCTTCTCCCTGGGGTTTGTGAAGAAGAGGTTATCTCAGTGTTAGAAAAATTTTCTGGAAAAAAATGTGGACAAGATTTTGGATTTTGTTATAGTCCAGAGTTTATTGCAATAGGAACTGTTGTGCATGATTTATTAAATCCAGATTTTTTATTAGTGGGTGAGTGTGATGAGAGAGCTGGAGATATATTGGAAGATTTTTATAATTCTGTAACAGACAATAGCGCTCCATCCAGAAGAATGAGTATAAAATCAGCGGAACTTACAAAGATTAGTGTGAATTCTTTTTTAACTATGAAAATTACATACGCTAATATGCTTGCTGAAATTGCAGAAAATATTCCTGGTGTAGATGTTGATGATGTAACGAACGCTATTGGAAGTGACAAGCGTATAGGAAAATATTATTTGAGAGGTGGGCTTGGGTTTGGTGGACCATGCTTTCCACGAGATAATCGTGCATTTTCATATATGGCAAAGAAAAGAGGTGTGAATGCCCCGTACGCAGATCGTACTGATGAATATAACAAAACAATCATTAATAGAGCTATCAAATATATTAAAGACAATGTAGAAAATGGCGGTTCAGTTGGTATTATAGGTCTAAGCTATAAACCTGGTACATATTTTTGTGAAGAATCTCAAGCAATATCTATAGCTCAACAATTGTCAGAAGATGGGTACAAAGTAAATGTATTTGAATCACATGGTCATTCTCACGCCAAAGAATTTTTGGGTGACAGAGTATATTATTGTGAAGATTTAAATGAATGTGTAGAAAAAAGCTCTCTATTATTTTTGAGTAACATGGATAAAGAATTAGAAGCTTTGCCAAAATTATTAGGTGCATTTGATAATAAAGTTGTTGTAGATCCGTGGCGACAGTTTGATCAGGATACATTTGGAAATAATTCAACCTATATTTCATTTGGGATTAAATAAATTATGAAAAAAAATATTAAAAATATCATACTTAAAATATTAAAATTTTTTGGCATAACAAGAAAGAGGCTGGCCTTCCCTATATTTCGATACGATATTTATTCAGAAAATGGAGAGGACGGAGTCCTGGAATTTATAGTTAAAAAAATTCCATCTTTGCCAAAGTATGTTATTGATATAGGTGCCAATGATGGTATTAATGGAAGTAATAGTCGTTTATTGATTGAAAAACATAATTTCAATGCTTTATTGATTGAGCCATTTGAAGAAGCATTTAAAAAAATAGAAAATTTATATTCAACTAATGACAAAGTTAAAATAAGTAATTATGCAGTTGGTTGTGAGACAACAGCAGAAGGTACAATAAATTGGTACGGTCATTTTTCAGGATTGAAATCTGAGATTATTCATGTAAATGATGTATTGTCACAATACAATATTCCAAAAGATATTGGATTTTTATCTATTGATATAGATGGTGGGGATAATGATGTCTTATCTGCAATAGATTGGGATAAATATTCACCTATATTTGTTATTGCAGAGATTGATTTTTCTTCTGACAAAAATTTGCAAGAACAAATTGATATTATGGACAAAGCAGGCTATGTGCCAGTGCTTCATATAGGAAATGTGTTTTATTGCAGGAAAGATTATAGTGGTAGATTTCTTTTTAATTGGAAATTGAAAATGGAAAATGAGCTTGGTTTTTTTAAGAAATAGTAAATAGTGTTATGTCTGAGGAAAAATATCCAAAAATTTCATTGGTAACAGCGTGTTATAATCATGCAGATTTTATTGCAGAGACGATTGAATCTATCTTGTCACAAAATTATCCAAATTTGGAATACATTGTGATTGACGATGGTAGTACTGATGGAAGTTGGGATATTATACAAAAATATAAAAATAAACTCACCGTGTGTGAGCGTATGGAAGGATATAGGGACACTCCAACAATCGCACTTAATTATGGATTGAAAAAGGGAACGGGTGAAATAATGGGCTGGTTAAATAGCGATGATATTCTTTTGCCAGGAAGTTTATTTAGGATAGCTAAAATTTTTGCAGGTAACGAGAGGGTCGAGTGGTTAACAGGAATGGAGAGTACTATTAATTCTACCTCAGAATTAGTGAAAAGTAATCTGCGCTTAAAGAATAAATATGATTTTTTGATAGGGGATTGGAAAATTATTCAACAAGAGTCTACATTTTGGCGTAGATCACTTTGGGAAAAAACGGGGGCCACTTTGTCTAAAGGTTGGGCATTTGATACAGAATTATGGACACGTTTTTTTATGGAAACAGATCATTATCATGTAGATGTTCCGTTAGGCGCTTTTAGAAAAGGGAAACAAAGTAAAAGTGTAAGTGATGAAAAATGTTTTTTGGGACCAAGTGAAATACATTTATCTAAAATGAGAAAAAAGATAGGTACAAAATATAAATTCTATTCAGGTTTGTATTTTGTATGTAAAAAGTTGTTACGACCTGTTTTTGCTATGATTCCTTCCTCTTGGTATAAGTTTATTCCTATATTGAATATTTATAGTTATAAATTATTGACTTATTCATTTGATAGAGATAGATGGTGTGAAAAAGAAATCAATCCTTTCAAATATTAAAATAGAAAATAATATATGTACAAAAAACGACTGAATTTATCTTTTATTCTTTTGTGCATATTATTTATATTGTTTGCATCATATACATTTCGTCCATTTGCTATAAATTTACACCAAGACACCTCGATGCAATTGATAAAGGTTTTACGACTGGTTAATTCGGATTTTTCTTTTAGTTTGGGAGTGGATGCATTGTTTGTAAATCCACTAGTGCAGCTTTTAAAAAATGTCCATGGTGCCTTGAGACCTATAATTTTATTTCCATTTTTTTATGTAGTAGATTTATTTCATATTCCAATAAATAAGGAGGTCGCAGGTTTTATATTTATTTTGGCTGGTTTTTTACTAACAGCGTTGAATTATGTAATATTGAAACGTATAATTGACATAAAAAAAGCTTTTTGGTACACATTACTTATTAGTACTGTGCCTTACTATATTATGCAGGTTAAGGCTGCGTGGTGGTCAATCTATTTCTATCCTATTTTTTTTGCAGGTTTATATTATTTGAATAAGTTTTTAGAAACACGAGAAAAAAAGAATTTTATATATTTTTGTATTCTTTCGTCAGTACTTATTTTTTCAACACCCACTTTTTTCTTTAGTGGTATTTTTTTTATACTCTATATATTGGTTTTTTATTATAATAAATTTAAAAATTGGAAAGATACATTTTCTACATTTTTTAAGAACATAATTTGGTCCCCTTGGGTATTGTTTCCTATTACTACATTTATAGGTCTCCTTGGGATGGGCTATATTGGGTATGACCGTTTTGGTGGTGAGTATGGGGTAATTGCGAAATTGTTTAGTAAGACTTCACAAATAAAATATTATAAACCAGATATACTTTTACATTTAGGGTCACATGGTTTAGGTTTATTAGGAATTGTGTTATTTCCCGCGATGATCGTTGCGGCAATTATATTGTTTTATAAAATTAAAAAAACAAGAAAAAATAATTTTTTATTTACTAGTTTGTTATATTTTGTACTCGTGTTTATATTGTTGATACTTGTTGGTGGAGGTACAGGAGCTCGTGTAAATGAATTATTTTTCCCTGGTATTATTTTAATTATATATACAGTTGGTGATCTAAATATAAAAAAAATATACAAATATATAGTTTTTTTATTTTTGATAATATGTGGTTTTTTGCAAATAACTTTATACAATATAGGCTATACACCAGATAATTTATTGACTCGCCAAGGGTGGTTTCCTTTTCCTAGAGCTTGTCAGTCTATTTGGTGTCCATATCACTTTGGTTTCCATAGAGATCTGGGTATTAAGACACTTGGATTTGTTATACAAGATTATTTGGATATTTCACCAATGCCATTTATATCAAAAGAAGATAGTTGGTTAAGGCAAAAAGATATAGTATTTCACACTTCGTATGGGCAAGGACCGACAATGCATATTGGGAGGCGTATTAGTAAAAATATGAAAGATATTGTAGAGCCTCCTTCTGTAATTATTTTATTTACTGATTCTTACATACAAAAATATCCTGATATTGTAAAATATGAAAATCATGAAGAAGTAAAAAAATATCTTGAAGAGAACGAAAATTATAAAAGAGTTGCATCTGTAGTAGACAAAGAAGAAGAAATTATTTTTGTCTATGCACTAAATTCAGATTTAGAATACAAGGAATTTTCTGTAGAAGAATACGATGTGTTATTTGATAAAAAATATGCAAGTTTAAGAGAGTTGGGTCAAATTGACCTAGGTGGTGGGTAAGTTGATTTATTGTTTTTATATTGGTAAACTGTATTTACAGTAAGGTCTTTGATTAGTAAAAGTAATCCAATTAATATAAATGAATATGGATAAAAAAATCATAGTTAGTAATTCAGGACTCATCGAGCTGCAATCTGTAAAAGATGGTTTTGATGGTGTTTTATCTATTGCAGAATGTGGTAAGCACATACCTTTTGATGTAAAGCGTATATATCATATTTATAACTTAGTAAATCACGAAGATGTTGTTCGAGGTAAACATGCTCACAAATCTCTCAAGCAAGCCATTTTTTGTATAAATGGTTCATTTACCTTGTCTCTTGATGATGGTAAAACTAAACAGGAGATAATAGTAGATGATCCAGGTGTCGGTGTATATCTTGGGCCAGAATTATGGCACACCATGACAAATTTTAAGAATAATTGTATTATGCTCGTGTTGGCATCAGATTGGTATGATGAGTCTGACTATATGCGAGATTATGATGAATTTCTCAAACATATAAAAAAATAATATGATTCCATTTGTAGATTTTAAAACTCAATATAGTAACTTGAAAGGCGAGATAGATGAGGCCGTTCATCGTGTTCTTGATAGTGGTTGGTATATTTTGGGAAATGAGGTGAAAGCTTTTGAGCAAGAATTTGCTTCTTATATTGGCACAAAGTATTGTATTGGTGTCGCGTCTGGTACAGAGGCAATTGCTCTTAGTCTTATGGCACTTGGAATCCATCCTGGCGATGAAGTTATTACGACAGATATAACAGCATATCCAACAATTACGGCAATTGCCCAGTCTGGTGCTGTGCCAGTTCTTGTGGATGTGCATAAGGAAGATGGTTTGATAGACGTATCAAAGATTGAACAATATATTACACCAAAGACAAAAGCTATTGTGCCGGTTCATCTTTATGGACAGAGTTGTGATATAGATGCTATTAAGCTTATTGCAGACAAACACAATTTAACTATAGTAGAGGATTGTGCTCAAGCTGCGGGTGCTGTATATAAAGAAAAAAAGGTGGGCTCAATAGGGAGCTGTGCTGCATTTTCTTTTTATCCCACTAAAAATCTTGGTGCATATGGTGATGGAGGTGCTATCACTACAGATAGTGATGAAATATACAATCAGTTGATAGCAATGAGAAATTATGGACAAACCTCTCGTTATACGCATGATAGCATAGGGATTAATAGTAGACTTGATGAAATGCAAGCAGCAATATTACGTGTGAAGCTTTCTCATTTAGATAAAGATAATAATATACGTCGAAATATTGCTCAGAAATACAAGGGTGAACTTATAGGGGTTGAAACACTCTCAGAACGCTCTTATGGTGAGGGTGTTTATCATTTGTTTGTTATCAAGACAGACAAAAGAGACCAATTCATGGAGTATATGGAAGAAAATGGAATTAAAACTTTGATTCATTTTCCAATACCAATTCATGAACAAAAAGCGTTTGTATGGAAAAAAGATGGTGAATATACAAATGCAATTGAGTTTGCAGACAGAATCGTAAGTATTCCTATATACCCAGAATTAAAAGATGAGCAAGTAGAGTATATAATTTCAACTATTAATAATTTTGATAATTAAATATGCGTGTTTCAATTGTTATACCTGTATACAATGGATCTGAAAGTGTCGAGCGATTGGTGAAAGGTTTGATCGAAAAAGTTGGCCAATCGTACGATTTAGAAATCGTGTTGGTAAATGATTTTTCACCAGATAATTCCAGAGATGTCTGTGTAGATGTACAAAAGCATTTTTCTGAAAATGTTAAATTTTATAGTTTGGCAAAAAATGTAGGTGAACATAATGCAGTCATGGCTGGCCTCAATAAATGTACGGGTGATTATGCGATTATAATGGATGATGATTTTCAAAATCCAATTAGTGAAGTAATAAAACTTATCAAATATATTAGTGAGAATGATTACGATGTTGTTTATACTTACTATGAAGAGAAAAAACATTCACGTTTTCGTAATTTGGGTAGTTCTTTCAATGACAAGGTGGCAAATACAATGCTACAAAAACCAAAAGATCTATATCTATCTAGTTTTAAGGTGATAAATCGTTTTACAATAAATAATATAATTTCATATAAATTACCATTTCCTTATATTGATGGACTTATTTTGCGCACCACACGTCATATAGGAAAAATTAAAGTAGAGCATGCATCACGCGAAATTGGGAAATCAAATTATACACTCAAAAAATTGGTATCATTGTGGTCCAATATGTTTATCAATTTTTCTATATTGCCGCTTCGTATAATGATTGCTGTAGGATTTCTTTTTGCAGCAGGTGCTTTTCTTTTAGGTATATTCGTTGTGTATGAAAAATTTACTAATCCTTCGCTCCCACTTGGTTATCCGTCGCTTTTGATTGCTGTTTTGATGTTATCTGGTATTCAATTAATCTCCGTTGGAGTCATGGGTGAATATTTAGGGCGCATGTTTTTATCACAAAATAAAACCCCTCAATATACTATAAGAGAATCGTTTGAATAGAATTACATGCAAGAAGATGAATATGGTAACATGTTTGAACACGAAGAGTCATACTGGTGGTATGGTGTTCTTGATTCAATTGTTTTGTTTTATGTAAGAAAGTATGTGAAAGATAAGAAAGAAGACATATTTATACTTGACGTTGGCTGCGGAACAGGAAGAATGATGAAAAAATTGTCAGCATATGGTGATGTAGAAGGTTTTGATTATGCAGATAAGGCCGTAGAGTTTTGTAAAAAACGAGGTCTTTCAAATGTTCAGCAGCAAGATGTGAATTTGTGGAATCCTACTTCTAATATGTATGACGTTGTTGTATCATTAGATGTTTTGTATCACAAAGCTGTTAAGGATGACGTGGGTGTACTTAAAAATATATATCATTCGTTGAAGCCTGGTGGGATTGTGATACTAAATGTGCCAGCTTTTTCTATATTAAGGCGTATACATGACAGACAGGTGTCAGGTGTGCGTAGATATCGTAAAAATAAATTAAAAAATGACATGGAAAAGATTGGTTTTAATATACAAAAAGCTACTTACAGACTCCCTCATGTTTTTTGTATACTTTTCATAAAAAAAATATTTGAATATTTTAAAAAAGACAAGAGTATGGAGTCAGATTTGCAAGAACTTCCAAAAATAGTTGACAGGTCATTGCGTGCAATGGGTATGGCAGAAAATAAGATTATTCCTTTTTTATCCTTGCCTTTTGGTAGCTCATTATTTATTGTTGCAAAAAAATGAAACGTTTTTTAAATAGACAATTTATAATGTTTGTAGTGATAGGAAGTATAAATACTGCATTGGGATATGGAGTGTATATTGCATGTTTGTATTTTTTATCTATGCATTATGCACTTGCGCTAGTTGTTGAATACATATTTGGAATAATCAATTCTTATATATGGAATAGACGATTTACATTTAGAAGTAAAAAACAACATTCTGAAACTTTTGGTAAATTTGTTATGGTATACGTTGTAATGTTCCTACTTAATTATATATTTTTATATATTTTTATTGATATTTTACATTGGCATGTCGCAGCAAGTCAGATTGTTGCTCTTATGCTGATCGTGCCTATTACGTTTGTTGCTCATAAATCATGGTCATTTAGCAAATAATATCGCAAATAATTTTTATGCAACACCCTCTCATTTCTGTCATCATGCCGTGTCACAACGATGGGCCCTATATTGTCCAGGCTATTAAGGCTGTACAGGCTCAGACGTATAAGAATTGGGAGCTTATAATTGTTGATGACCATAGTATTGATGATACAGCGGAAGTTGTGGGATCTTTTGTAAAAAATGACACACGAATTAGATATGTAATTTTGGAAGAAGAAGATAAAGAACGTATTAACAAAAAAGGAGACAATATAAATGCTGGATGGCTTGCACGTAATTACGGAATGTCTTTGTCTAAAGGTGAACTTATTACATTTCAGGATGCTGATGATGGGTCGCATGCAAATCGTTTTGAAATTCAATTGTACGCAATGGAGAAATACAAAAGTGATCATGTTGTTGTAGATTGGCGTAAATATAGAGATGATCTAAATACCACTATGTATGATGTAGACATGGATACAGTAGGGCTGGTCGATACTAAAACTATTTTGAAACTTGCACAAAAAAATAAAAAAGGATTTTTAAAATATCCATTTTCAAGGAATGAGGAAGGTAATTATTTATCTTCTATTGTTCATAGGCTAGATAGGAAATACTTGAGATCTTGGGATTCTTATCCTTTGGCTGCGAGCATGCCAATGTTTAAAAAGTCTGTTTTAGAAGGAGTTCGTTTTAGACAATTGTATGAACGTGTTTGGCCATCAGGAAGAGGTAGAGGGGCTGACAGAGATTTTAATTTTTGGCTTGCACAAACATGTAAGACAAGTATTGGAGTTGAAATTCCACTGGTGTTATGGCGTAACCGTTTGGAAAACAAAAAGTATATAAAAACAAATTAGTATGGAAAAAATAAAAATATTATTTATATTTCGTACACCAATGGAAGACATTGGGCTTATTAATGATGGAAAGGTAAAAGAGCCTGCAGAATTTTTGTGGGGTATGAAAGATCTTGATCGTTCAAAATATGATGTGCGTTTTATAAACGCTCCTCGATTTGGTAAGCGCACAGGTATACGTAGACTCACATGGATTTTTGAGGTGGCATTTGCAAAGTATGTTCGTATTGGTTTGCCAATAGATATATATTTAAAATATAAAAAAGATATTAAATGGGCAGATGAGATAGTATGTACATATGATCAGGTGTCAGTTGGAATTTTATTTTGGCGTTTGTTTGGTTTTCTAAGAAAGAAAAAAATTCATGCAGTTGTAATGAGTTTGTCAGAGCGTATAGTATATTTTAAAAATATATATCCTTTGAGATGGTTTGTATCAGCGTTATTGCGTCGAGCAGATCATATACTTACTCTTTCTGATGCGGCATCCGATGCACTTGCGAAAGAATATAAGATTGATAGAAAAAAAATACATACATGGATTTTTGGTGTGGATGTAGATTTTTGGAAGCAGGAAGATGAGGATATTAAATATGATATTATGTCGATTGGGAATGACATGAATCGTGATTTCGCCACACTTACAAATGCCATGAGAGGTGACGAGCAGACTATATTGGTTACAAAAAAACATGTAGAACACGAGCATGGTGATTCCATTGTAATTGTGTCTGGTATTTCAAATGCAGAGGTGAATAATCTATACAATCAGTCACGTATGGTTGTGGTACCAAGCATTGCTTTGAAAACAGAGTCTTCTGGTTTGAGCTGTTTGTTGCAGGCGCTCGCTTGTGGTAGGCCTGTTATTGTTTCTGATGCTCCATCATTGAGAGAACTTTTTGAGGATGAGGTCCATTGCCTTTTCTATAATCCAGGATCTGTAGATGATTTGCGCAAAAAAATTGATTTATTAAAAAATGATGTAGATTTGGCAAAAAAAATATCTGCACAGGGTCGCGAATTAGTTCTCGAACGCTATACTTGCAAAGTGATGTCTGATAAGTTACACTATATATCCAAACATAGTTAATATCAATTTATGAATATTTTATACATTGGCTCAGGCTTCGTAGGGGCTTGCTCAGCAGCTATTTCAGCTGCTTCTGGACATAATGTCCTTGTATATGACATAGATGAGAATAAGGTCAAAATGCTTGGCTCAGGAGATCGTGATACAGTAGAAGCTTGCCTTTTTGAAGATGGGCTAGGGGATCTTTTGGTACGTAATAAAGAGCGTATTGAATTCACTCTAGATTATAATAAAGTTGAAACTTTCCTAGATACTTGCGATGGAATTTTTATGTGTCTTCCAACTCCAGAAATAGGTGAGACAGGGGAAAGTAATTTGACCTATTATTTCGATGCAGCAGAAAAATTATCTCAAGCTTTGGTAAAAAGAAACAAAGGTATTCAAGAAAAATATATTGTTATCATTAACAAAAGCACTGTACCTATCGACATGGTAAATAAAACTCAAGAAATAATGGATGCCGCTGGAGTAAAAAATTATGGAGTTGTTTCTAATCCAGAATTTTTAGTCGAAGGAAAAGCTATTGAAGGGTCCTTGCGACCAGATCGTGTAGTTGTCGGTGCATGGAAAGAAAAAGACTTTGAAATAATGCGCCGCATGTATCAGAGATTTTATGATTCTCCTACAGTCACATATATTGAAGTAAATCCAAAAGAGGCTGCAGCAGGAAAACTTTTAGCAAATTTTACATTGTTTAATAAATTAGCAATTTGTTTTGATGTGGTTGGACGTACGTGTGAGACATTTGATGATTTGAATTATGAAAGTCTTAGAAAGGTTTTGGCTACAGATCCTCGCATAGGTACGTGGGGTCTTTATGACAGTCTATATGCTGGTGGAAGTTGTTTTATAAAAGATTCACGTTCTTTGTCACATCAATTACAAACTGCAGGACAAGGTGCGACACTGGTAAGTGAAACTCATTTGGCAAATAAACGTCAGCTCGAAATGTTTATTGGACGTGCAGAAAAAGAAGCAGGGTTTGATTGGACCAATAAGAAGGTGGCGCTCATTGGTACTGCATTTAAACGCGATACAAATGATATTAGAAATTCACCAAGTATTGATATAGGACATTTTTTGAAAGAAAAACAAGTTGAGGAAGTGCATATATATGATCCTGCTGCGATGGATAATTTCAAGCTAGTGTTTGAAGAAAATGACCAGTTTATATACCACAGTCACGAATTCGAAGCAATAAAAGATTGTGATGTAATTATTATTGCAACTGATTGGCCACAATTTAGAGGATTGGCTGACGCTATAATTCCTGAGCTCAAGAAAGAAAAACCACTTATCATGGATGGCCGTCGTATGTTACAACATCGTTATAATGATTTACGTGAAGCGGGATTTGAAGTTATAGCTGTTGGATCTCCTTTTATAAAAGGTAAAAAATAATTATATGTCACATTATCTTATAACAGGTGGAGCCGGATTTATCGGCACAAATTTGACTAAACAATTGCTCGGTGAAGGGCATCAGGTTCGTATTATTGATAACTATGCCGGTGGTAAAAAGGAAGAGCGTATTCAAGGAGAGGCAGAGTATATCGAAGGAGACATCCGTAATATGGATGATCTAAATAAAGCGATGCAAGGAATTGATGGTGTATTTCATATGGCTGCATTGCCACGTGTTAGTTTTTCTGTAGAACATCCTCAGGAAACACATGATGTAAATATAAATGGAACATTGAATGTACTTCTCGCAGCTCGTGACAATGGAGTAAAGCGTGTAGTGTTTTCTTCTTCATCCTCAACCTATGGTGATCAACCAAAAGAAGTATATCCACTTGCAGAAAATGATGTAATAAAAAAGCCAATTGCACCATATGCACTTCATAAGTATGTTGGCGAACATTATTGCAGATTATTTTCAGAATTATATAATCTTGAAACAGTAAGTTTAGTTTATTTCAATGTATATGGTCCATATGCAGATCCAGATGGAGCATATGCACTTGTGATAGCTAAGTTTTTAAAACAAATAAAAAATGGTGAACCAATGACAGTGTGTGGAGATGGTGAGTATTATCGTGATTATACACATGTCTCAGATGTTGCTCAGGCAAATATTCTTGCAATGACAAAAGATAACGTAGGAAAAGGTGAGACAATTAATATTGGAAACAAAAACCCACATTCAGTGAATGACATTGTTAAGCTTATTGGTGGAGAGTTTAAAAATATTGATCCACGCGTTGGTGACGTGCGCTATACTGAAGCAGATAATACAAAGGCAAAAGAGCTCCTTGGGTGGGAACCTACAGTTACATTAGAGCGTGGGATTGAGGAGTTGAAAAAAGAGTGGGGAATGTAAATTAATATTAGATATATAAAAAATATACACAAAAGTGTATATTTTTTATTTTAATAAGCTTACCCAATAAATATAGTCTTAAGAGCCTCTTCTTTATTTTTTAAAACCACACTTCTTTTAAGAAAGAAGTTAAGTAATTTTTGTTGAATAAATACAATAAAGACTGAGATAGAAATAATTATAATATATTTAGTAAATACATAATCGAATCCTGCGAAGTGTAAGAAAAGTGTAATAGGAATATGCCATAGATAAATCCACAGTGTGTAAGATCCAATAAAATGAATTAGTTTTCTAAATTTATAAGATTTTATTTTTTCAAATATATCTAAATTTTTTAATAGTAGCGTAGATATTAATAGTGCATATACAGTATAGAAGCTACTTGCTGGGTATTTGAAATGTTGAAACTTAGGATATGTTCCATATTTCAGAAAGTTATATTCTATACCAAAAATCAAGAGCGATGTTAGTAGAAAAATAATATATGAAAGTGTCTTTTGTTTTATTTTTTTGAAATATACTCCATAAGCAAAAAATAGTAAATAAGGAATTAAATAAAAAATAGATTTTCTAATTATTTCTTCCATCGTGTCATTTATGTGAAAGAATATTTTAGAATATAGGAAAAAAGATATTTCATATAATATGTAAAGTATAAAAATTGTTTTTAATTTATTTTTAAATTTATCTATTTTTTTAATAAAAAGCGGTCCAAATAGAGACATCATTAAGAAAATCCTTATAATCCACACAAAGCCAATTCCTTCCCATAGTAGATAAGTTGATAATATCTTTGGTCCATCAAATGGAAATGGTATGTTCAAAATTTGTGCTGATATAAATACAAGAGGAAAGAAAAAAGATAAAAAAACCCACACAGGTACGACCAGGCGGATAAAGCGGTTTTTAATGTAGGTGTTTAATTTGAATTCCGTTTCATCAGTTTTTTTTGTCAGAGCAAATACAAATCCAGAAAGTATTACCATCAAAGGCACATCAAAGCTTCTTAATTGGGAAATAAACAGGGGTGGGGACACGTGTGCTAAGATTATAGCAAACAGTCCAAGTGTTCTTAAAAAATCAATTGGAAAGTTACGATTTTTCATGTTGATTCTATATAATTTTATTGCCCCATCCCTCGTAATACAACTCTGATTGTTTTAAGTACAATAGACAGGTCCATTATGAAGGATCTATTTTTTATATAGAATAGGTCGTATTGAAGTTTTTGTAGTGATGTTTCAAGTGTGTCAGTGTAGTGTTGGTGTACAGCAGCCCAACCAGTAATACCAGGTTTTACAGTATGTCGTAATGGATAATACGGCATTTGTTCCATGAGCTTTTCCACAATTTCAGGACGTTCAGGTCGTGGTCCAATAAGCGTTATGTCTCCTTTGAGTAGGTTCCATGCCTGAGGTAATTCATCCAGTCTTGTTTTGCGCAAAAATTTACCAACCCATGTGATGCGTTTATCGTCTTTTTTTGCAAATTCTGCTCCTTTGGTTTCAGCACTTCCATCTTCTGATAGTGCATACATAGTACGTAATTTATACATCCAAAATATAGTCTCACCTTCACCGATCCTTTTTTGTTTGAAAAATACAGGTCCTTTTGATGTGTATTTTATACCAAGTATGAGTAACGGTGATAAAACAAGAAATATAATACCAAAACACATTGCAGAGAATATATCAAATAAACGTCTGAATTTATTATAGACTGGGCGTTCTGTGTTGCGGATATTTTTTATAAACCAACTTTCAGAAAAAGTGGCTGGAGGGATTCGTCCAGTAATTGTTTCATAAAATGATGTAAGGTCGACAATGTTTACTGGCCAAAATAGTAGTTCATACATTTCTCTCATAACATCTGCTTTTTCATCTAGATGTGGTGATGTTACAATTGTATTTATATGATTTGTAGTAATAGAAGGTCGAAGGGCGGTAAGATTGTGATATACATCAATATTTGGATGATCTTGCGATTTTATTATGTGTTCTGGATCAATAAGAACACAGGCTTGATAGCCAATGTTTGGTTCTTTTTTAAGTATATCCAAGAGTTCTTTAACTTCCTTTGTATATCCGAGAAACAATATACGTGTTTTTAGCTTTTTATCTCCAATAAGAATGTTGTATAGACCACGCCAACCCGCAGCAAATACATATCCAAAAATGACTGTAAGTACAAGAATTGTCTTTGGGGTAATATTTCGACTTGGTAGAATATAGAAAAATGCTACGCCTGCAATAAAGGAGAAAAGTGCAGTTCCAAATATACGTTTGTAGCGATCTTCTGCATGGATGAGCTTCAAATCGTAAAGACCGTTTATGTAGTTTATAACAATCCACAATAGAAAAACAAAAAAGAACAGACTCAAGTTTGAAGTCACTTTTTCGATATCTGGTATATCAAAATTGCGCAATGAGAGGCTCAACAAAAAAGCACAAAAAAAGGCAATTAGGTCGCCACCAAGTAGGATGAGTTGTTTGAATCGATACATGTTTTTAGAATTGGTCAATTTTATGTAAATCTGCTATACTAGCATGGTTATTTATAGCATAATAAACGTAAAAATACAAGCGTATAACTAATTATATGAGTAAAATACATCAATATTTTATAACATCAATTCTTTTTGGTTTTTTATTATTTCCTTTGGCAACTTTTGCTCAGATGCCAAATGATCCATTCACAGAACAATGGTCATATGAACACACTGGTTTGTATGAGGCATGGGATTATACTACTGGATCAAAAGATGTGGTTGTTGCTATTATTGATAATGGATTTGATATATTTCATCCGGATTTGCGTGACAATGTATGGAAAAATGAAAAAGAGACTATAAATAACGGCATTGATGATGATAATAATGGATATATTGATGATGTGTATGGATGGAATTTTTTGGATGATGATAATAATCCACGCCCAGACTTAACACATCTAACAGAAAGAGAAAAAGAGGATGCCATATTTAATCATGGAACCGTTGTAGCAGGTATTATTGGCGCAAAGGGAAATAATGGAAGAGATGGTGTTGGAGTGAATTGGGATGTTAAACTTATGAATTTGAAGGTTCTCGGTAATAGCGGAACCGGTGATCTTGCTCCTTTGGCTGACGCTATATATTACGCAGTTAACAATGGAGCCCATATTATAAATGTCAGCATGGTTGGAACTGGAGATGTAGAAGATATTATTATCGCAATTGATTATGCTTATGATAATGATGTATTAGTGGTTGCAGCGGCTGGTAATAACCTTATTTTTTTAAATGAAAGCCCACGTTATCCAGTATGTATAGACGAAGACGATTCTATTGAAAAGGTTATTGGTACATCTGCTATGACTGAGGCACATCATTTGGCTATTTTTTCTAATTCCGGTTCAGATTGTATTGATATTACTGCTCCTGGTGTAGGTATAAAATCAACATTATTTTTATCTCCAGAAAACGATTTAAATAATACATATTCACAAGACGATGGTTGGAATGGTACATCATTTTCAACACCTTTGGTAAGTGGTGCTGCAGCATTACTAAAAAGTTTGCAACCGTCTTGGGGTCCTGCTGAATTAATTAATGCACTAACATCCACAGTTCAGCATACACCTGGTCAAAATGAAGAGGTTTATGCAAATTTATTTGGTGCAGGATTATTGCAAATAGATAATGCTGTAAAATTTGCCGCTGGAGAGAAAATTGAAACTCCTGTAGAATCTGTACCAAAAAAACAAATTACCACACCAAAAAATAATGAAACACCTCAATTGTACAGTGGAGATGATCGCATGATGTTTGTGGCATCTCAGACTGGAGAATATGAAAAACGTACTATAGGAAAAGATGATACATATGTGGTCAAACGTCTTGCTTTTGAAAATTTAGAAGATATCGAGCGTTTTGAGTTACAGAACGGTTCTGTTCGCTATGCTACACTACGTCAAAAAAGCGAAGGAGTGCATCTGGTGAGTATTTATGACAGTAATTTTAGACGTCTGGACCGTTGGGAGTTTGAAGCTAAAGGCGTGTATGATATGGCAGTGGGTGATGTTCTAGGTGCTTATGAGCCAGAAATACTCTTGTCACCAAAACAAGCTGACGAGGTCTATGTTTATGTTTTTAAATTAGATGGATCTCTTATAGATTTTTTAATTGACGAGGCTCATGAAGGAGTGTCAGTAGATGTTGTTTATGATGAAGTTTGGGAAGTTTATGATATTGTACTTGTGTATATATATGATGGAACTACCTTTATAGAACGTTTAGAAGCAGAATCATTTTATTCAATTGATGCTTTTTGGATTGAAGGTGTGCAGGGTGATTACGTATCTGTTGGGGACGTAGACAATGACGGTGCTGATGAATATATTATCAGTGCACGTGCAGGAAAGCAGGCACGTATATATGCATATGAGCAAGATGGAAGTCCTGTCGTGAGTTTTAGGGCTTATCCAGCTTCTTATAAACAAGGAATATATATTGATGTATTTGATTACAATGGAAATGGAAATAATGAACTTGTTATCACTCCTCAGGATGGTGAGATGCCCGTGCGTATGTATTCAAGTAGAGGGAGACTTCTTGAAGAATGGTATGCGTTTGATGCGTTTATAGGAGGTCCTATTTTGGTAACACAGTTGTAAAAGACCTAAGTCAAATAATTATTTTATAAACTTTTTATTTTAAATTTTATGATTGGTGATGCACCTATTTTTGAAAAGAAAAACGTCCTGGTTACAGGGGGTGTTGGTTTTTTGGGTTCGCATGTTTGCGAAAGGCTTCTCAAAGAAGCAAAAGTAATATGTATGGACGATTTGTCCAATTCACATATTCACAATATTCAACATCTGCTTCAATATCCAGATTTTGAATTTATAAAATATGATGTAAATCAACCGATTGACCTAAATAGTTTTCCAGAATTAGATAAGTTCAAAGTAAAATTTCAAGGTATTCAAGAAATTTATCATCTTGCTTGTCCTACAAGCCCAAAGAATTTTGAGGATTTAAAAATTCATTCACTTTGGGCAAATTCACGTGCCATGCTCAATACACTTGATTTAGCTGTTGAATATAAGGCAAAGTATGTATTTGGTTCAAGTTCAGTAGTGTATGGTAATCCACCAGAAAATGGCGATACTCTTTCAGAAGATGATGAAGGAATTGTACATCACCTATCTCCACGTGGATGTTACGATGAAGGAAAGCGTTTTGCTGAAACATGTGTTGAAACTTATAGGCAGGTTTACGGACTTGATGCAAAAATAGCACGTATATTTAGTACGTATGGTCCTCGTATGAAATTACGTGATGGCTTACTAATTCCTGACTTTATTTTGAATGCTCTTGAGGGTAAGGATCTCACTATTTATGGAGATGGAGAGATGCAACAATCACTTTGTTTTGTAACTGATATGGTAGATGGAATAGTTCGACTTATGGGTACTGACCCAGAGGTAAGCCTTGTAAATTTAGGTCTTGATGAGCCGTACAAGATGACTGAAGTCGCTCAAAAAATAGTTGAAATGACAAGTTCGTCTTCACGTGTTGTTTATGAAGATCCTCTAGTATTTTTGACAAAAAAAGGTTTGCCAGATTTGCGTCGTGCGAAAGACAATCTAGGTTGGATTCCTCTCGTCAGGCTTGAAGAAGGTTTGCAACGTACTATTGATTATACACTTGCGAATAAAGAAATGCTTTCGTTAAATAACCATTCAAAATAATTTGAAATTTGTATCCATGTTTGTTGCTATTGTGCCTGCATACAATGAAGAGAAAAGAATAGGCTCTGTAGTCCAGAGTCTTTTTGAACACGTTGATAAGGTTATAGTGGTCGATGATGCTTCTGTGGATAATACATCTGAGGATGGGCGAAAAGCTGGGGCTGTTGTATTGAATCATAAAATTAATTTGGGACAAGGCGCTGCGCTAGAAACTGGACATGAATACGCACGCAAGATTAATGCTGACTATGTATTACATTTTGATGGGGATGGACAATTTCATGTAGAAGATGTAATACCAGCTTTTGAAAGTTTAAAAAAAGAAAAGGCAGATATATTATTTGGGTCACGTTTTCTTGATAATCGTTCAAATATGCCATGGTTTAAACGATATATATTGTCACCAATTGGTCATTTGGTAAATATTATTTTTGGTGCGGTGCGTTTAACGGACGTACATAATGGATTTCGCATATTAAATAAACGAGCATTGAATAAGATAATAATTTCACAAGATCGCATGGCTCATGCAACAGAAATTCTTGCACTTACGAAAAAACATAATTTAAAATATATTGAATTTCCTGTAAAAGTGACGTACCATGAGTATGGACAAAGTGCAACCGGTGGATTTAAGATAGTAAGGGACTTGTTGTGGGGTAAAGTGGTGAGAAAGTAAAAAAATATCTAGTCAACTTATTCATTAATTTTCAAAAATATGCTATTAATTTTTCAAATTCTTTTTATTCTTTTTGCTTTGTTTGCAATCGCAAATGTTCTTGGTAAGAAGAGAGAAGGTTTACTTGGTCCAAAAGGAACTTTATTTTGGATTTTATTTTGGTTTATAGCTGGTGTAGTTGTAATATGGCCAAATTCAGTCCAACAAATCGCAAATAATTTTGGTATTGGACGAGGTGTTGATTTTGTAATGTATATTGCGTTTGCTCTTATCTTTTTTATCTTATTTAGACTACATGTTAAGTTTGAAGAACTTAAACGCGATGTGACTAAAGTTGTCAGGGGAAAAGCACTCAAAGAATAATATTTATGAAAATCGCTCATATAGTAAGCACATATCCACCTTATTTTGGCGGCATGGGAAATGTCGTTTTTCAGACTGCCGGATATTTGTCAGGTTTAGGTCATGAGGTGATGGTGCTCACTCCGAAGTATTATGAACGCAAAGAAATACGCTCAGAAGAAGCTCCTGAGGCGCATACACATTCAGAAGAGCTACAAGAAGAGATTGATTATGCTAAACGACTTAAAACTCCTCTGAGCTATGGAAATGCGGCATATATGCCACAAGTAAAAAATGAACTTGATGATTTTGATATAGTACATTTACATTATCCTTTTTTTGGAACAGCAAATATGGTGCGTAAATGGAAATTGAGAAATCCACACAAACCACTTGTTATAACTTATCATATGGATACACGTAGTGGTGGTTGGAAGGGTTTGGTTTTTAAATATTATGCCAAATACTGGATGCCACGCATTTTGAATTCAGCTGATAAGATTATTGCAAGCTCGTTTGATTATATAGAAGCTAGTGACGCGCGCGAAATATTCAAAGAAAACACAGATAAATGGATTGAACTTCCATTTGGTGTAGATGCAAATAGATTTCATCCACGTG